>Ga0100378_1003437_pt1 | contig 15148 bp, 25 predicted proteins | sample CryGeymeta201502_FD_81535 | JGI IMG/M metagenome (GOLD analysis project Ga0100378, IMG submission 81535) | Groundwater microbial communities from Crystal Geyser aquifers in Utah, USA - Crystal Geyser metaG 2015-02 | ecosystem: Environmental > Aquatic > Deep subsurface > Groundwater | place: USA...
CCCTGTAGAGGAAAAAGGCCGAAAGTGCCCGCTTGGGGGCCGGTGGCTGTCTAGACACACAAGTACCTTGTCAGAATTTTCCTTTTTGCCCATTATATACAACCCCTATATAGCACCCTCTCTCTTTATATGTGAACAAATCCCTTATTATTCTCATTCTTAATTTCATTGGCTTATTTTGAAAGCCTTCCTCCTGCAACCTTGCTCAATAATTCATGCCAACAAGGTCTCAAACCTGGCAGTTCCCAGCTCATCTCTTCATCTCTAAATTTTTAAATATTTTTGCTTTATCAAATGAAGATATGAAATTCATTTAGAAAGTAAGAATTTTGATGCATTCATGTAAAAAGAGCATTTTAAAGATATTTTGGAGAATTATAATGTTTATCAAATCATGACGGTCAATAGAAGAAGTATGCATATTTTGACCCAGGATTCCCAACTATAGGTGACCACAGTGTCAGACATAACGGAGGTACTAGTGACTGGCCTAAGAGGGTACTAGCTAGATACCACGTAGTATATCAGGTAAAGAGAGTCAGGATTCACCTGGGTGAAAGTAACACTGATGGCTGCTGAGCCCGAATAGACAGCTCTAGCACAGGTGGTAGTGGTTTAGGCCAGCCAGTTCTGGCAGTTGATGACCTGCTCAACAGTTGGAGGCTTGTTCATCTTGATATTAACAGTAGTTGTTCCCGTAGTGTGGTTTACAATGATAGTCTTGTAATGCACAAGAACAAAATAAACTATGCCTTGTCCTCCCATCACCTGCACATTCTATACTTTTAGTTGTTGGATGGCTGGCTTGTAGGTAGGAGTGCTGTAGTGGACAGAAAGAGAGCTTGTTTGGGATGTGGCAGTCATCGCTCGGGCATTGAAAGAAGTCACATAGTTAGCAGTCATATACGTGATGGAAAACTTGGATTGAGCCAGAGCTAGAGAGGCAGTACTCAGGGAACCACTTGCATCGAACAAATTGGTGAAAGCCAAAGGAGCAGGGTCTGAGCCTATCAGTGTGGGATTTGTAAAGAGGTATATATTTGTGCTCTGATACTCCAAGTTAAAATTGCTGCCACTGTATTTGTAGTAAGTGTTAGCAACCGATCTGTTCCCGCAAGAGTTCCCCTCAGAGTTCACCAAATACCTTTGATCGGTTCCCGTGGCCCAGGTGAAGAAGCAGATGACATTGTTGAGTTATTGTGGGCTGAGAGTTTTGCTGAATGTCAGCCGAGCTTTGAGAGCTGATCCCCAGCTCATAGTGTAGAGATTGAGGCAAGCGGGAGCACTTACAAGGTTAAAGTTGTTGATGAGGTAGGCACAAAGTGTGTAGGGAGATTATGGGTGCAAATTGTCTATTCTGATGGTGGTTGTGGAAGCAGTCTGGAAAAACTGGGCTATTCTTTGGTCCCGATCTGTGTTGTAAAGTTTAGTATACTGATCAGCAGGTGAGGCGAGGATCCAGCTGCCGGCTTTGGTGAGTACCTGCATGTTTGGGAGGGTGTTGGTGGTTACACCTGAGCCAAGGACCATCTCATAGAAAATGATGCCATTGACATTGTTTGTGAAGTTGACATCCAGGAAGCTCTTCTGCTGGTTGTTCAGGTGCAGGCTCAGAACAGGGGCAACATTAGGAATAGTATTGACAACATTCAAAGTTACAACGTTTGAGGGTGAGAAAGTATAGCTCTGGTAGTTGGTTCCTGAGATAGAGAGAGTGAGGGGAACAGAACCCAGAGGAAGTGCTGAGCTTGAGCAGAAGGAAAAAGTGCGATTGTCACTAATAGGGGTGAAGTCCAATTGAGCCGAGGAGGTGATTGGATTGGGGTATAGGTCAACCTCCGAGTATACGCTGTTGTCAAAGGTGTAAGTGATTGCTATATCAGAGAAGGGAGGGTTGGTCAACTTGATCAGGAAAGGCTCAGTGCATCCTCCCTGAGGTAGGTCAAGGCTGGTCGGGAGGGTAACAGTGACTGGCGTGTTGGTGACCTTGATGTTCATGTTGAGGGTTATTTGGTAGTGAGTGTTTACCTCTTCTTGCTTTGTCCCTTGGTAGAAGTAGACCACCGGCACAAGAGAACCATCTGCTCCTATCCTGAACTGTCCCTATTTCTGCCCAATAGGAAGGAAAACGGTGCTGGGCTCAAACAAGAAGCCGGTGCTCTGAAGCTGGATATTGGTGTTCGAAAGGAATGCATCACCTGTGTTGGTTGTTATGGGAATTGCCTGTGAGTATGTGCCAGCTGTGATGGTGATGGGGTGATCATGGTTAAAGGATATGTACAGACTGTTGGCCACAAAATTCAGTTGAGGAGCAGAGTTACCCTGAATGCCAGATGCAGCAGTAAGGGAAAGCCTGTCTGCTGGGGTGACGGTGACGATCATGGTGCTCATTTCTGTGGTACAGGGACTCATGGGAGTTGGAAGGTTGGGGAATTGCACCTGGAATTGTGTGTCTGCCGGAATTGTACTGCTGATGGTGATTTGAACTTTTCTGTTGAGAACGTTGGCGTTGGTGGATAGAGTTGTGGTGCCAAAGAGGATAATGGCATTGATGGCCACATTATTAAGATTGTCAAATTAGACAGGGAGATCCATGAAGAGGTGGCTGCCTGAGGTGATGTCCACATTGCAGATCAGCTGGAACTGAGCATAAATGGAAGAAAATGAATAGAGTCCACCGGTTGACACCCCCAGCATATCCTGAACTTTCACCACTCCTACCACAGTCGACTGAATATTTTGCTCAGGCAGAAGGAGAGCCCTTTCAACGTATCGAGTGCTACTGGCAGAGGTCAGCACTCCCACAAATATGTACCTCTGCGGGTAGGCGTTGTTGGCGTAAATTGATCGTGGCGTTGCCACTCCCACGATGGTGATCGTGTAAGAAATACCTGCGTCTACGGTGACGGGCGAGCTGGTGACCAGCAGTTGATAAGGAGTGGTGGGGTCTACTTGGCAGGATGTCTATGCCCCGTTGATGGTGCAATAGGCGTCCTGTTGGAAGAGGTTGGGAGAGTAGTAGGAAGGGAAGTTGAACACCCATACCATTTCGTCATTAACGTTATTGTTGACATTTGTGATGGTGAAAATCATATCCTGCTTGTATCCTTCGGTGTTGTAGTAACTGACTAGACTAACTGAGCTGGTTTCAAGTGTACCAAACTCGGGGAAGATGACGTTGGCGTAGTTGTTGACAATGGTGTATGCGAAATCATGGGTCCTTCTGTAGATCATGTTGAACGCGTTGAGCTGACTGACAGGAGTGGATATTCCGGTGATGGTCATGGTATAGTAGGACTCTATCAGGAGGGAAGGGTCTGTGAAGCCAAATACAATCATATAGTTGACGTCGTCAAGGTAGTAGAGAGGGTAGATAACTGTTCCATCTTGCCGGGTGATGTGGATCTTAAGTCGGGAAACCTCAGTGTTGGCATCTGAAAGGTCCTCGCCAATGACAAAGGCGAACTATTAATCGTGATAAAGGGCTCTCGGCAAGTAGAAGTTGATTGTCATCTTGTTGTAGCTCAGAGGGTTAAGGTAGGCGTAAAGGATTTCAGTCAGAGAAATATAGCTCAAGCCTGCAATGGTAGTTGTCAGGATACGCACCCCAGTCTCAATCACAAACTGGATGGAAGGGTCGTACAAGTAAAGAGTTATCGATTGGGAAAGAGAAACGTTGCTTATGCCAATTCCGTATACGACCAGTCTGAAGGTGTCCTGAGGATAGAATTACCATCCAGACATCGAAACAGTCACGTTGAGGTTGTCCGTTGAAGAGGAACAGTTGACTGGAATTTGGGTGCTGTTGCTTTGGTAGAGGAAACAAGTGCTGGTAGAGACAGTCATGCCAGAAAGAGACAGTCGGATGTTTCCAGATGCCAGGAGAGGATTGGAGGTGCCAAATAAGATTGTACAGTATGTGTTGACGACTCCGACGGCATTATCCTGACAGGTGACCACCAACGATTGGAGAGGCGACTGATAGAGGGTTCCTCCGTTGGCCATGATGAGTTAGTTGGAGGAGGTGATCCGCCAATCGTTTCTTCTGATGGTGTAGATGTAGAAGTTTGGTAGGTCGTAGGTATAGGGCATGTGAGCGTTATCGAGCCAGAAGGTGAAAGATACGGTTGAGGTCACGTACTGCAAAGGAATCATGGTTAGGTACATATTGTTATAGAAGTAGACTGCCAGGGGGGACTGGTCAAGAGTGCCTATGAAGGTGGCAGGGGTGGACATGGATAAGGTGGCTGGGCTGAGAGTGGTTACTCCGTTTTAGAAGAGAGACCACTGCGTGCATATGAAGACGTAGGAATCTGCTCCGGTGGTGATACTCGGGTTGTACACATTGACAGAAGTGTTGGTCTTGTAGGAGCCCGCTTTGCCTACGATGTCAGCTGTGAGGGAAGGTTAGGCAACCATAGAGGTATTCCAGTAACTTGATTGCCGATAGAAACTATTTGAGTAGATATAATTGTAATCTTTAGTGACTTTGTTGTATATGCCGAGGTGGTACCAGAAGTAGCTGTTGCGCTGAGCATCTGGAGTATCGGGAATCATGACGTGGAAGCGAGTGCTGGTGTAGGAAGTGTCCGTGAAGCGAATGATCACCTGTTGGCTCATGCTAATCTGGGAGTAGCCACTCATCCCTTGATAAAAAGTACAGCTGACTCCTATGTTACTTGTGCAGGGGTAGGCATCCATGTTTTTCAAAGTGGGGATACTGTTGAAACCATAGTAATTCATAATTGACACAACCAGCTCTTCGTCAGGCTGAACCACCAAGTTCATGTCTGCTGGAATTGTGGAGGCGAATCTGATGGCTCCCGGGTAAGTTTGGAAGTTTGATGAACTTGAGGAGAAGTAGTTACCAATGTAATTGATAGTAGGGCCAGAAAGGGTACCCTAGCGTGGATTAGCACTGACAAAGTGGGCCCTTCGATAAACCACTGTGCCTACGGCGTCGGCTTTGTAGAGAGTGGCGTAGATAGGATATATGACCTTAGTGGTGGTGGTGGTCGGAAAAAGAAGGTTTCTGAGGTAGATATTGATGGTGGAGCGATAAGGGAAGGCGTTTGGATTACTGGCTGCCCATGTGCCTGTAGCCTTGATTGTCATTGTAAGATGTGTAGCTGTCTGCTAAAACACTACATTGCAGCTGTTGAGGTTATTTTGGAACCGGCAATCGTCGCTGGAGTTGAAGGAAGGAGAGCGCTGAACGTTTGGTGGAAAGTAGAGTTTCAAGTATGAGCCTGATGATGTGGCCGTGTTGCCAATGTCTTGGTAAATTATGACCTGAAAGACCTGACTAGCATCGAAATCAGTTGCCGACTGCACCCTCCACCCTGCTCCGAATATGTTGTCCCGGAATGATGAAAAAAAATTATCAAAGGCTACTCCGCTGCTCTCGACGAGGCCTTCATAGAGGTAGGCGGGAGAGGAGAAGGCAGAAATGACAGCTGCAGTGTCAATATATCCGGTGATTCGGAAGTTAGAGTTTGTGTTGATGTATATCATCATAGTCACTGTTACCGTTGTCCCCACCACGATAGGCCCAGTGCCTGATATCAACAAAATGGAGGTCCCTAAGCTGTAATCGTAAACAGGAGTGTAAGCCAGCTTGTGGATGTTGGCATAAACAGTTCCCACGTAGTAGGTGGCACTCGTAAAGACCAGCCTGATGGTGTAGCCTTCAGGCAATGAGTAGGGTATCACGATTGAGAGTTGGACATAACATTCAGTGTATCTGTAGAACTGCATAGCATCCTGGAAAGGAGCGTTGAAGGGCAGGCCTAAGGTCATGGTCAGGGGGTAGCTAGCAGTGGCTATTGGATACAGTCCCTCGAAGGCCTCAAGAGGAATCATGGTGTTGTAGTTGAGGCTATAAATCGAAATGTTTGAAGCAGTAATCTGGAAGGGATTGCTGATCTGGTCTATCTGGACTATAAAACGTCTGCCCACTGTAAACTGTTAGTTGAAGGTCAACATGAATATGTGCGGGGTCAGGACCTAATGAGAGTATTTCGATGGGCTAGAATAAAGAGGTATTGGACTGGTGGCGTAGAGAGACGATTCTATGAGGGTAGGAGTTGAACCCACTGAGAAGGTAAACGGCTCGTGGAGAGTGAACATGAAGGTTGACAGGGTGGTTGATATTGGTTGACTGATGGTGAATTATGCTCTGAGAGTTGAGGTGGTGCCTGGCTGAGTGGCTGAGAGAGAGTTGAGAATGCTTACAGCCAGCATTTGAGTGTTGGGTTTGCTGTTGATGACTGCTCCCATGTTGGGATTTTCCTCGTAGATGAGTCCGCTGGCAGACATGGTATACATTTCCACACTCGGAGATATCTTCTGAATGTTGGGGACCACATTGTACAGATGCAGCTCAAGGGAGTACGTGGTGTTTTGCAGCAAATTGCTCCCTATCTAGATTGCCACCATCTTTGTTGTGTCGAAGATGCCATTGAACTTGCTGAAGTCACTCGTGCTCACAGTCAGAGGAAATGTGGGAGAAGCCAAATTTGTGCACTTGATAGCAATGCTAGTGTTGACTAGTTGGCAGCTGTGAGGACTGAGTGCTGAGGCGTACCAGTCCATGCCGACGAGGATGTAGGACTGAGAGGGTAGAGCAGTCTAAAGAGTAAAACGGAAGAGGTAGATGGAGGGGGAGTTTTAGGTATTGGGGAAGAGCTGGATATCTCCAAAGGGCTTAAGAGCCTTTGAGTGGGTGATTAGGAAAGTCAGCAGAGCTAGCAAGATTATTGGGGCTCGCATATAATAATTTATCGTTTATCAGGCAAAAAAGACAAGCCAGAGGAATTTATTTTCTCCCGTACTAGGTGCTTTCTTCGATGGGTGTATTGAGTCGACATCCATATCTTTACATTATTGTGATAAAATTAATATGGAATAATAGAATGTCTTTAAATCATAGCTTTGCAGATGGAACCCGCTGCAGCTCACGAGCAACCACCTTTCTACAGTTCTTGTAGGCCCAGTCGAAGGCCTCCGCTAACTTTTCCAACTGCTCGTGGGTGTGGTCAGGAGTCAGGGTCATGCGAATCGTTGCCATCCCCACCTTTGTGAAAGGGTATTCCACAGAATTCACAAAAATATCTGAATAGGAAAGAACTTACTATTCTCCATAAGAGTCTTAACGATCATCCGAGCAAGAATTTCTTAGCCAACTGGGACACAAACGAAGGGACTCACCCTACCTGAAACTCGATGACCTCTGCTGGTGAGCTGTTAACGAAGATAAGTTGAGTTATCCATGACCTGCTGGACAAGCTGCTTTCCTAACTGTGATCTCATCATGCGGAGAGTGGCGAGACCGCAGTTGGATTGAACTGGATTTATGGCATTGGTGAACATGTAGGTGGAGCAGAAGTATTTCCAGTAGTGGATAAAATTTTTCTTGTTTCCAGGAAGAGCGATGAAGGCAAAGTTGACTCCAAGGGTCTTGCTACCAGAGCCGACGAAGAATACGTTGTTGAGCTCCTTGAGGTTTTGCTCCTCCCAAATACCCCTCCTGTTGGCTCCATAAACGCCGAAGTCATGGCCGATGTTGACCAGGAGAAAAGCTTGGTTATCTGCTGATATTTGTTGATATTTGACCAGATCAGGAGATGTGGAGTCAGCTGCGAAGAGAGAGTCAGTGATGACCAGAATTCCTCCCTTTTGAGTTTTTCGAACAGTGGTAAGCTTATCCTCAAGATCTTTTTCGTCTAGATGGTTGAAAGTGATGACGCTTTTTGTGGTGTAGTGGGCTCCCTCAAAAAGAGCCCTGTCACACATCTCGTCAATGACGACATGATCGTACTCTTTGACTATGGCCTTGACAAATCCGAAGCAGGAGAGCCATCCGGACGAGAAGATGAGGGTAGAAGCGTTGAGGAACTATCCAATTTCATCCCGGAGTTGTGCGTAATACCTGGGTTAAATTCAAAATACTTAGTGGCTCCGAAGGCAAGAGGGCTGCCAGCAGAGTTGACTCCAAATTCGTTAGCGGCCTCGATGCCTGCCTCAACCGTGAAGGGGTGATTAGCCAATCCGAGGTAGTTGTTGGTTGAGAAATTGAGTCCAGTGTGTTCTTTTCCCTGAGGATCCCTGACCTTCATTTCGATATTGGGGGCACTAATGAGTTATCTTTTTTCGAGCCAGAGCCCATCTTGTTCGGCTTTGGTGATGTACTGATCATTAGGATAGTATCTTTCGAAAAGATTTTTTCCCTTGGCGTGGCGGTGGAACTGGACAAACTTTTGCATGGAGTCGAGTTGCAAGCCTTGGGGGAAGTCAGGCAGTCTGAACTGCTCCTGTTTCTGGGCCATTCCTTTTGATAAATTTATATATTGTTGTTGCGTCAATTTGATTTGAATCATACAGCCGTCATATCATCATAAACACCCCCTCAAAGGTTCAACTGCTTCTTCTTGTATTTCATGTCCCGACTCGACAGCACCTCGTGAAAATTGTCTCTTTTACCCCCCAATATTTGCTTATAAACGAAATTTGAGTACTACCTGTCCTTTCTTAACTTTTACTCCATCTCCTCCCTTTCCTTGTCTAGTCTCTGGAACTGGCTCTGGAATCCTTCGAAAAGCCCACGCATGGCAGTTGGCAGATGGATGTGATCCTGAGGAGATATATCCTTTTTTGATGGCAGCTAGATATCTATATCTGCTACTGATGCCCTTTTCTATGTTTTAAGGCATTCAAGTCCCTTAAAGAAAAAACTTTTTCCGTTGTCATTGGTGATGTAATGAAGGACGGCCTGCTGGATGCGGATGTTGGATATTTCTTCAAAATAGATGAACAGTTTATATGTCTGATAGAGCAGAATGTGCTCTTCGGTGATCTTTTCCAGGCCTTCTGCTTTCCGGATGTCCTAGTATACATTATCTTCGAGTCTTTCAACAGTATCATTCTTTTCCTTCCAGCAGGAGACGTACAACTAAGCGAATTTAAAGCCTTTCTTGATGCACTATTTATCCCTGAAGTATTTTATGGTCTTTATATAGGAGTTCTCTTCTTCTCCAGTCATCACAGGAAACACCTGAATGTACTCGATATCTTTCAGGTTGTAGACTCTTGCTTTGGTTATGTCAAAAATATCGAGGTACTCATTGCGAGAAAGAAGCTCAAGATGCTCCTTGTTCCTGAGTTTTACTATTGCCGTCCTATTTAAAACTCCCGGTATTTTGTATTTGAGGTTGTTCTCAAATTATTTTATCTTTTTCTCGCAGGCATGCTCAAAAGCAGTGAAGTGATAATTGTTCTATCGCTCATGCTTCTCGATTTGGTACTGAAGGTCCAGCTCTTCCTTTCGGGCGATGATCCAGCTCTTGCAGTTCACCTGATGGCTGATCTTCAGTTTACCACTCTCGAAGTGCAGGGCATACTATGGTTATCCATCTTACAAAACGACAGTATCTAGAAATTTAAATTTGGGTAGATGCTTGGCTTTCGCTTGGAGGGTGTTCAGAAAGAAGAGGAAATCGCACTGTTATTGTTGGCTGTTGGCTGCTTGTTGGAGATGAATCAACTCTTGGTCCAGAGAAATTTCGGGGTTGACTGGCTGCCGTATGTTGACGCACTGAGAGCAGGTGCAGCAGGCTTTGAGGTTGAGGAAGTCATGAGGTTTGGTTTAAGATTTAGAGCCCAGAACGAATCTGTTCAGGTATTAATTTTATTTCATGGTTAGATTATACTATTGATTTCGGTGGCAAATTAGACTATCAAGCTATCCTCATCATACTCTTTTACATGGAACAGTTCGCAATCAATTTTGCGGCCGGCAACTTGGCTGGCTGGTCCTTCATCACCATGGCAATGCCTCTGGACCTCATTAAAACTAAACTGCAGCTCAACAAAGACATCTCTCTCTAATACTTTGAACAGATAAAGAAAAATAAGCAGGGCTTCTTCAAGACGTTCTACAAAGGAGCATCCTCTATGTATCTTTTCTTTGGAACAGCAGCAGCAACTGAGTACACTCTGTTCGAACTTACCTTGAAAAGTCTCAAGAAGACTGATATTTTTTAGGAGGCTAAACTATATCTGAGCGGATGGACGGCTGGCTTCGTGAGCTCTTTGATATATACTCCCATTGAGTATGGAAAAATACAAGCCCAAACAGCTAAGGGAGAAGACAAGAAGAAAGGGTCTCTGAGAAGGATATTCGAAACCCTTAAGTAGGATAAGTTGCAGGGGGTTAGAAAAATATATACGGGCCTGCAGTACACCATCTTGCGGGAAGCTTTCGGTCTAGGCATTTACTATGGAGGGTTTCATATCTTCCTCAGAAACGTCCTTGGTGAAAAGGACAGAGAAAATGCCAAATTTAGAAATCAAGTAGCTTCGGCCATTTTTGCTGGGCTAATTTATAACATGTGGGCCTATCCTTTTGACACCTTTAAAACTAACGTCCAAAGTGGTAGATACAAGACCGTCAGTTCTATGATCAAATCTAAGTTTTGGCAGGAGAAAGCAGTGAAGCAGGGAGCAGCCATTCTATTGATGAGAGGACTGGTAGCTGACAGTATTAGCCTTATCGTATACGAGAATGCCAGGAACATGGTCGAAAAGGCAGTAAGGAAGACTGAAGCTGAATGATTGTTCATATGGCTTCTATATCAAAACATGGGTGTTAACTTTGATTTTGGATGATTCTCCTCTGAATGTTATCATAGTAATAGTAATTTATATGGAAATCTTTATCAACTATGCAGCTGGGATCATTGCGGGGTGTTCCTACATCACAATGGCCATGCCTTTCGACCTCATCAAAACTAAACTACAGCTCAACAAAGACATTTCCATCTAATATTTTCAGAACCTCCGGAAAAGCAAACAGGGCTTCTTCAAAACCTTCTACCGAGGAGCCTCCTCAATGTACCTCTTCTTTGGATCCGCAGTGGCAACCGAGTTCACAGTGTTCTAGTATGCTCTCAAAAAGTTCGAAAAGGTCGATATCTTTCATGAGGCAAAGTTGTATGGAAGTGGTTTCGCAGCAGGGCTGTTTAGTTCCCTCATCTACACTCCAATTGAGTACGGGAAAATCATGACTCAGACAGCCAAGGGCGAAGACAAGGCGGGGTCGATGAAGAGGATACTGTAAATAGTAAAGTCTGATAAAATAGCGGGGGTGAAACAAATATACACTGGCCTTCAATATACTCTGATGCGAGAGGCACTCGGCCTAGGAATTTATTACGGAGGCTTCCATATTTTTATGAGGGACGTTCTTCACTAGAAAGACCGAATGAATGCTAAGTTCACAAGTCAAGTGACTGCAGCGATGTTTGCGGGTGTTCTTTTCAATCTCTGGGCCTACCCCTTCGACACTTTCAAGACCAATATTCAGAGTGGCAGATACAAATCTATAAGGGAAATGCTGGCTTCTAAATTTTGGCAGGACAGGTCAGTGAAGCAAGGAGCAGTTGTTCTTCTGCTGAAAGGTCTGGTGGCAGACAGTGTCAACCTGATCGTGTATGAGAACGTCAGAAATGCTGTTGAAAGGGCAGTACATGGAGTGGTGCCCGAATGATTGTGTTCACATTTATTAGTGTAGAGTTTAGATAAGAGCTTAAGAAAAATATGTTATTGATCACTGGCACATCCAATACTCCAAAGTTATTTTCTTGAGCCTTGAAGATTCAAACCAACCGGAGTCAGAAAAATAGTTGATGACCTGAGAGAGTCTCCTTAGTTAAATTTGAAGGTGTTCGCAATGAGCGATGAATGCCAACACTCCACATGTAGCTCAAGGATACTTTCAATCGAAGGGCCTACTTTGTTGATAGTATAAACAAAGGCTTTAACTGATTCATGATTGTTTTCGTTCTGGCGTATAGATTGCTAGACTTCGAGATCGGCTGTTCCCTGCATTTTTGCTATATCATGACCCAAAATAGTAACCTTGTAATGGTGACTAAAAATGAGTGCAGGAAAAGGATGTGCTTTAACATGAGTGGGAGACACACATTCAGTCGTAGTTTGATATATTTATTATTAATTTACCAATTGGAGAGGTTTGTATCTGACAGCCAGCTTTGGGGAACTCTTTCTTGATTTTCCACCATTATGGACATTCGGATAAGTACAATCAAGTCCCGACAGGGGAGGTGAGTTACTGCTGGGGAAGATAATTGTTAAAGGTTCCAAAGGGCTACGGTTAAAGTAGTGACCTTATAAAGCTACTGAGGTGTTAAACTCGAATAATATAAAATCTTCTCCTAGACAGTTGGAAAGCCCATGGAAAACGTTGCCATCAACCTAGCAGCCGGAAACCTCGCTGGCTGGTCCTTCATCACCATGGTCATGCCCCTCGACCTCATCAAGACTAAACTCCAACTCAACACTCAGCTATCCATCCCTCTCCTCAAGGACCTCATGAAAAGCAACAGGGGTTTCTTCAAGACTTTCTACAAGGGTGCTTCCTCGATGTATCTCTTCGTTGGAGCAGCTGCAGCCATCGAATTTTCCATTTTTGAGGCCTCTCTGCTGGCCCTGAAGAAATGTAGCCTACCTTAGGAGATGGGGCTGTTTGCAGGTGGATGGACAGCTGGCTTTGCAAGCTCCTTGATCTACACGCCAATCTAATTTGCCAAGATAAAGACCCAGATCAGCAATGAGAGCTAGAGGCAAGGTTCTGCTCGCAGATTATATGACATAATACGCCAATAGAAGTTGGCAGGGCTGAGGCAGATATACACAGGATGGAGCTACACAATTCTGAGGGAGGCTTTTGGACTGGGGATATACTACGGAGGGTTCCACATTTTCATGAGAAATGTCTTCCAATAAAAAAACAGGGAAGATGCGTTATTAGGCAGCCAGGTGGGTTCAGCCATATTTGCTGGTCTGATTTACAACCTGTGGGCCTACCCTTTCGACACATTCAAGACAAACATTCAGAGCGGACATTGCAAGGACATCAGGTCCATGATCACTGCCAAGTGCTGGCAGCAGAAGTGTTTCAAGCAGGGCATGATAGTCAGCCTCATGAGAGGGCTTATTGCCGACAGCACAAACTTGATCATGTATGAGAACGCCAGAAATTTTGTGGAAAAACTAGTCAAGAGGAACTTTCACTGATGATTTTATGCCTTACTTTACTTTCCTTTCATTATAGCTTAGCCCATCATTTCAGAGCTACAGTATGATAGACATATCAATTACCATTGGACTTCTGCTTGAGTTTCTGCTTCTTCTTTGAGTGCTCCTCCTCCTTTACATGCTCGCGCTTGGGTTTATGTTCTTATTTTTTGACCTTGAATTGTATGGGCTACAAGGGCTCAGGCTGAGGTTGCACGGTGGCTTTGGGGATTTTGGCGTAGGCTGCGAATGTCTGTTTGTAGAGGTCTGACTCTTTTCTGAGGAGCTCCAGGTCGATATTGTTGTTCATGTGACTGTTGATGAGATATAAGCAAATAATATAGCAGCTAGATAATTATTTTATCGATCTAAGATGAACCATCACAACCGCATTTGAGAAGTCAGAGGGTGCAGAAGTTATAGATCAGCTAGTTGTTCATCCTGTTCAGGTACTTCACCCTCTCTAATAAACTCTAGAGCTATATTGATAGCTCTTGGGTTAGATTCTTCTCACTGTTTAGCTCTATCAAAATGCCCTATCTTTGCTCGTTCTCGAACAATTGCCTGTCACTACTCAACCTATTGATCTCCTCTATTCCTAGTCTCTCTACTTCTACATTTTAATTCCTCAAATCGAAGACCAGCTTTTCCAGCTACTGGATTTACAGTCTGAGATGGTGAACGGAGTCGCCTCTATAGTTGAGCGCCTTTAGTTCCTCAGCTAGCATTTCCTTCCTGTACTCCAGTTCTCGAATTTATCTGAGGTCGACTTCACTCACTTCTGAGCACTCCTTGCAGCATTTGAGGGATTTCATAAGGTGGACAGCTGCCTGATGAGGGTGATCTGCCTGCTCGTACATTCAAATTAATTAAATAACTAACAATTATAATCAATGTTGCCGACTCTTTTCAACGAGTACCTTTGGTACCACGCCTTCACTCTGGTTGCCGTCTCCATCATCGTCACACTTATCCTGGTCCACCGAAGAGGAAGCTAGCATAATATGGGATTGGCTCAAAAGTATAAGGAACTGTTGCACCCCCTGCTGGATAAAAGCTTCGAGGAGTATGATGGAGATCTAGTAGTTGAGTCTCCCAATGTGATCAAACTGTATGTATCGGGTCGAGAAAGCTGTCTATTCGGTATACTGGCCTTCGCGGTAAGTGTGTTGCTAGGTAGTTGGTTCCACGTCAACAAATCCTGTCTTTCCTCTTCAACGACCTCTTCATCGGTCTCAAGGATGAGATAGTCATAGAAATTCCCATTCTCAACAAGCACCCGATCTCCCTAACAATGGCAATTATTCGCAAGAAGGACATTAAAACTCTGACAAAGAAGAAGTATCCGGACATCAAACAGCTTTGCAAGTAATACAAGCCAATTCTGAATCCCTCCCAGAATGTTCCTGAAACGCACTCCATTCTAGTCGAAAAGGTTGAGCACTATCGATACTTTTTGCACAATGAGGAATAAATACAGCTGTGGAAGGAGCACGGTAAAAGTGTGAAAATGGTGTACATGAGTGACGTCAATCGGTACAGTAGATATCCAATGACTGTCCGAATGGTCATCAATTTGGGAAAGGATGTTCTCCCCCTGGTTCAGTGGCTGTTGGCATACGTTGACAGAATGTCTCGGATCAGAATGAGTTCGGGCGAGAGAAGAGAAGCAAGGGACAGGCGCAAGGGTCTCGACTTGAAATTAGAGGAGTGATCCTAGGCGATGCTTTAGATTTACTTATAATAATTAACGGTTAGATGTCCTCCTAAAGTGTGGCACAATACCTCTATGAGGTCGGCTCCAATGAGAGAAAATTATAGTACTGCAGACAGCTGCTGTCATCCAACCCCAACTTCATTCCCCAGTGCGTCTTCAACATCAATAATCCCCAAAGTACCAGCACCCAGCCAAAATCTGAGTTTATCGCCAACATTCGTAAATTAGAGTTGGGATGCAACTAACAGGAGTAGAATCTTCTCTACAGCTACTTCCAGCTTGATGGAAAGAGCTACATTACCTTTGGATAATATACAGACCTCCTTCTGCCTCAAA
>Ga0100378_1003448_pt1 | contig 15128 bp, 16 predicted proteins | sample CryGeymeta201502_FD_81535 | JGI IMG/M metagenome (GOLD analysis project Ga0100378, IMG submission 81535) | Groundwater microbial communities from Crystal Geyser aquifers in Utah, USA - Crystal Geyser metaG 2015-02 | ecosystem: Environmental > Aquatic > Deep subsurface > Groundwater | place: USA...
AGAATAAGTCAAAATAGTAAGTTCTATGCAAAAGGTAAAAATATATTCATAATAAACTGGATAAAACAAATTTATAAAAATGAATGGTCCAATAAAGATATTGAAGAAGCAATATCAAGTTTACTTAATAAGAAAAGAAGTAGTAGTGTCAACATCAAAATCAACAAGAAAAATGTAAGAAATAACATACTACGAACAATTACATTTACTTTATATTAAATTAAAATTATCTTCTAATATCCTTATTCCACATTCTTGATAATTCAAATCTACATTATTATAATAAAATTAAATACATATAATATATTATCAATTTCATATTCATTTATAATTGATAATCAATAATATATTACGGTATATTATAATATACTTATAATATTACTATTAAAAATAATATAATTAAATCTAATTATACATATTTTATAAAAGCAAATAAATACAAATAAAAATTAAGTAAAATATTTTTTTACATATTCTTAAAATTTAAATTAGTAGTAAAATGATTTATATTCACAATGCATCTTATTTACAATCTCTTATACTAATATTAGTACTTAATATTAATTATTTATACACATCTTCACATAACAAAATAACTAATTCACTCTTAACTAATAATTGGAGTAGTTATAATAGCTATTTATCAGCATTATCATCACAAGGAGGCTTTTCTCCACCATAAACTATTTTCTGTACCTCAGGCCTAATCAAAATACTCTTCATTAAATCTAAATAAATTATAGGTTGACTTTCATCATTTTTAGCAGAGTAATACTCAACAGCCTAGTTTTAATTATAAAAATATCTATACTTTTCCACATAGTTTCATGAACGTATTAACATTGTTATAATTTAAATCCTTTTTTTCTATTTTGTCTACTAAAATATCTATATTTTGTTTTATAGATTCAATTGTCATTTCGTTTATTTCTTTATCAGTAAGCATTTTCTCTAGAGGTTTTCCTTTCTCTATCTTTTTAGATTCAACTCTAACTTTTAAGGCATTCATCCTTTTTGTAATTACATCTCTAAACAGTAAAATGTTATCAATGTGAAGTTTTATTTGCTTTTTTTCACTCTAACGAAATTTAAGTAATTAAGAAAGTAAGTAATTAAATAAGAAGGTAAAAGTTTAAGTATTATTTTACCTTTTTTTCATTATAAAAGTTCATACAAATTGTATTATGAAGCTTATTAATTTGCATATCAGAAATAGAATACAATGTTGACCAAAAGATTAATTTTCCGTTACTTGGATTATTTTCATATTGTTCAAATACAAGGAAAGCATCTTCCGAAATTATTATAGTCAAATTGTAATCATCGAGACTATAATATTTTTGCTTTTCATTTTCAAATTTACAAATAAAGATATCTTTTATTGATAATAAAAATAGTAATATTACTGACTAACATATTATTAAAGTTTTTTAGTTCGAATATTGATCCAATATGGAATTTTCCATAGAAATTAAGTATCTTTGAGTTGAGTACTTTAAACTGAATAATATTATTAGTTTAGTTATTAGAAAGTTTATTAATTTACAATAAAATTTGGAATGTTTTTAATGACTTCAAGTATTGAAGGTCGATCTTTGTTCCTATTAAATTAATTAGCAATCTTTATAAATTTATATAGATAATCTATATGGTTTGAATTAATATAAATTTTACCATGTAATGATATCATCTATTAAATCTCGTCCATCCATAAGTGAAGGGAAGCAAAACTATTTCATTAAATAAGAAATAAAAATGCATTGGGAATTCAATAAATAAACAATAAACAATAAATAAATAATCGTTGTTATTTTTCTAATAATATACATTTGTTTTTGTTAAAACTCTTGGAGGACTTATTGGAAATTGAGAATCAACTATTAGTAGAAAAGTCATAAAATCAGGAACTAATTTATTATCATCGTTAGAATCTAAATCTACTTCAAATTTAATTTTCTTTTTATCAATAATGACTGTAATATAATTTGCAATTTCAAATTCTTTGTATTTTATATAAATTCCTTCAGGGAGTTGTGTTAGCATTTCAATTTCTTAAAATGTTAAAAGAATAAAATAATAAATTATATATCTAATTATTATACCTCGTTCTATTCTTCTTTTTGTAATTTCTGTTAATATATATTTTTTACTTGGTTTAAAAAAATCTAGCATTTTTAATTTATATAATCAATTAATATTAGTTAATAAACTTAAATACTTTAATTATACTTAGTATTACTCATATATTAATATAAATATAATAAAACAAACAAATTTGATTAATATAAACACGTTTATAAACTTATTAGCTGTATTAACTTTATTTACTTAAATGTCAACTTGAATTGATAAAGGAACATGACTAATAACAACTGGCTTTTCACTTACATTATTTTTATGGAATATAAAATGAAACTTATTTAAGTTTAGTAGACCGCTCTTTGGAGTAAGTACATTGAATAGCAAATTCCAGTATTTCTAATTGATTATTATATTAAATTATATAAAATTATATATATTTTTACTTCATTTGAGTTTAAAAGAACCTTTTTCATTCCAATCCAATTATACTCATTTTCTTCATCTGATACGTATATTTCTAATTGGGATGTATCAAATATTTCGAACTTATTAAACACTTTCATTTTAATTTGAATTAAAGATTGTCTATATGTAAAATATTTTAATAATAATTTTAATAATTTACTTAATATTTTGTATCATCAAGTCACTTTTCTTAACAACTTCTACTTCTAAGGAGTTTTTAATTAATTCTTTCATATATTTTGTCTTGATAACAGGAACTTTAAGTATATTTTCATAAAATAATAATCCTTCAATTGTCTTATCAAAAGAGTTTACATGTGATTTCCAATAGAAAATAATATAGTCTATATAAAAGTTAAAAATAATTTAATTTATTTACTTTTTGCAAGGAAATTCTTTAGAATATTTTGTGTGTTTATATCATCAATAAAAGAAAGATCAACACTATTATCGTAAACGATTACTTCACTATCCTCATTATCATCATCTTTATCTTCTTTATTAATATTTTTAATAATATTTTTATTTGAGTTCTTGTGTTTGTTTATGTTAGTTATCTCTGGGGTAGTTTTTTTACTTATTACTAATTTTGTATACAATTTTTGATTTGCGTTATCATTTATTGAATTCCATGTCTTGTCTGACTCTTTTGTAAAGGAAGTTAACGAGTTAAGAAGAACTTTGTTGATCTCAACATTTTTCAAATCCGAATTATGCTCAACAATGATAAACGAATCTAAATTAAATATTGATTTCTCTTTATCTTGAAAGACAATTTCATCTTTGAAGTCAAATTTAATTGATGGCAATACCTAATAAAAAATTATATTTTGTTATATGAAACTTATAATACCACAAATCTTAGTAAAAACCGTTTAATTTCGATTTCTCGTCTATTCGTCTCGTCTTCAAATTTAATAAGCATTTTAATCATAGAGCTTCCAGGTGATCTTGGACATAGTGGGATTTTTAGTTCAAATTCACCATCTTTTGGAATTTCATTTTCAAAGTATATATTATTTAAATTATTTGTCAAAACAACAGAGTTCTCTTCGAAGAAAAACGTAAATCTTTTTATTCCAAAATTACTTTTGTTAATAAGTTTAAATTTATAATATTCCAATTGGTAATTGTAAAGTATTTGTTCGTTTCTGTCAAACTCTATTTCAATATTGTGATTAGGTTCTACGACATCAAAATAAACATTTTTATCTCGGAAAACATGATCTTCGAATGAGCATAAGTACTCATTTTTAGGTTCAGGTGCATTGAAATAGTGTTTAAATACACTGACTTTGAATAAGCCTATTTCAATCCCTTCTAGCTTGATTGGTCCTGCCTGTTTAGGGGTAAAACTTAATACTACTGGGATTGTTGAGTTCATTTCCATAACTAAGTTTTTGGTTTCTAGAAGAATTTCATTATTATCGTTGTTATTGTTGGTATAAGTGCATATTAATTTAATTGACGATATGGAAAGTTGTACCTAAAATATTATTTTATAAAGAATATTTATTAAGAATAATTACACTAAGACAATTTCGAATAAAAATCTTACAATAAATCTTTCTATTTGTATCAATTTTATAAACTTTAGCTTGTGGTTTTTGCTTACTATATGTTATATGTTCTAAATTCTCTAGAATCGTTAAATCCGCATCAGATATTCTTACATACTGCTTGTAATTTTTATCAAACTTTGAAAAGTAATTCCAGCCTCTAGTAATTAATAAATTTTTGTCTTGATCATCAAAAACAGTAAGAGTATTGTTTATAACTTCAATAACTGTAATGTCATCAGTTTTTGGTGGAAGATGAGTATTAGTGGACTTATATAATGAAGTTAGTGATGAATGAGATTTAAGAAAGTGCCTTATTAAAACAGCATCTTGGTCATCAAATTTATTCTTTGAGTATTGCAAGCAATTTTTATAAAATTTAAGTGAGCCTTCGTAGTATTCCGTTGCTAGACATAACTCTCCAAGTTGATTATTCAGAATATTGTTAGAAATCTCCCAATTTTTAATATTTTCAAATATTTTATATAACATACCAAAGCAAAATAAGGCATTTCTTTTAAGATCAAGTCCTTGTTGATTTCTATATGCTAAACCTGCTTGAAAGGTACAAAAACAAAATTTCTTTACGCTAATTGGCTGTGTTAGTAAATAGTATCCAGAAGCTTTTTCAAATAGTAATGGTGTTAAAAATGGAAAAGTTATTTCTTTAATAGCTTTTAAAGCAATTTTAGGAATTTCTTTAAACTTCTTAAGAGGGTGGAAATCATAATATCTTATCATTGTGAATATATAACGTATTATATTTTTATTTCCGTTCTTTTGATATAAATAGTAAGGAGCTTCAACTTCATTTGGCCTTAAATCTTTAGCTACAATAAACATGCATAGATTTAGCATTTCGTTAAGACAATTGAAATGTTCATTCGATTTAGACTAAAGTTAATTAAGATTGTTTTAATATAGTGATAAGACTGTGATAAATTATTATAATGTTTGTTAAATTTCGTTTAATACTAGTTATATCAGTTATTTACCTTTATATCTCCGATAAGAATTTTTATATTTTCAATGCAACTATCAAAATCTCTTAAATGAAATTGAATAATAGTAAGAACATATAATTTTTTTTCCATCGGTGTTAACTAAGTTGAATATATATATGTAAATATATGTAAATATATAAGAGTTATTAGTTATCCAAAAATTATTCTTACTTTGTAAATGTTTAAATTTTGTACATATTCTACCTTCTCAGTTCCTTTAAATACATTCAAAAATGAATTTCTAAATCCTTTTTTATTATTCATTATATCATCATCTAATTCAGAGATAAATTTTTGTAAGTAAGGCTTTATAAACTCAGTCACAAATTGAATCATTAATTTTTTAAATGAATCTTTTTCGTCTTGGGTAACCAATAGTCCTTTTGGTTGATTTTGATTATTTGTCTTTCTATAATTACTATACAAAGTTAAACTATGTATATAAGGCTCCCATATATCGTAACCTTGATCATTATTACTTATTAAATTAATTTCTGTATAAAACACCAGCGCGTTAGGATTTTTTTCTTTTACAAGTTTAATCTTTTGAACAATAAAATCGTTAGATAATTTATCTGCCTTAGGATCATATACAATAATAATTAAATTTGGCATTTTTATTTCGTAAATACTTTCAGTAAGTAATAAAGGTAAATTTTTTCTTTTTAAGCCGTCTAAGTCTTGTATTTCATCTTTAATATTCATTACAAATATATGACCGAATGGTTGTTGGTACATCTCATGTTCATTAAAATATAAGGCTTCAAATATTATTCTTTCAAATTCTATATACCAAGGGTATGATTTATTTTTTAAGTATTGAAAGAAACTTGCAAATGAATCAATAGTTATAAACTTATCAACAGTCCACTCAGGGCAATTCTTTGCAAAACAATTTTCAAATATCTCTCCTAAGTCTTTAAAGTTAAACTTTTTAAAGGATTCAGAATCAAAGAAGTCTAAACGGAAATTCTTAATCGGAATAGTTTTATCTGAAACAATAAAACTTATTGTTGTATTCATTAAATGACCAAAAGGTCTTAAGAATTCAGCGGGTGTTAAGTTATTTTTAGCGATTGTTGCTTTTGCTAGTTCGGTGCTGTAGACTATACATGTAGGAACATAAATTTGTGTTATCCAATCAAGAAATTTATTTGTGTTAGTATTGTTATCCATTTTATATGTTTTTAATTTAATTATATTATTTTATTGGTTTAAGTAAATTTATTAATTTATCAGTATTAAGTTATACATATTAATTATATTTTATATTATAATTAAAGTGACATGACATATGATATAAACTTTTTTGATATATAATTCTTTTTAATTCAATATAATTCTTTAATTATTATTTACTCAAATTAAAAATGAATATCAAATAAATCAAAGGTAGATAAGTAATACAACTTTAATTCTACCTTCTCACAAAATTTTAATTCTCTTTATAACCGAGTAAAGAAATAAGAATTATCTATAAGTTTTTAGAATTAGTACAATACTCATATGTACTATTACTATCTAATTATATCATATTCACTTTCCTTCTTATTGTAATTTTAATCCTAAAAATCGTATTCCACTAAGTATTTCTGACATCTCTGGCATTCTATTCATTTGCAATTTTGAAAATATGACCTTGTTATTACAAAATATTTCAAAAGCATTTGTTGTTGTTAAAATAGATGATACTTGTCCACAAATAAAGAACAATCCGATTCCAACCATAAATTTATGCTCAAGCATATAGTTGAAGTAATAATCAGAAAGAAAAGGATAATAATGTCTGTATTGATGGCTGGCCATCATAAGGGCTAAGCTAAGTATTAATCGTAAGTGACCAAACCATCTATGATTTATATAAAAATTATTAATTATTGTCTTACCCTGCTATAGTTTTATAAATTCCTTGAACAGGATATTCTTCTCCCGTTACTTCGACATTTCTGTATGTCGATTCAAAATATCTACGAAGTTCTTCGTAATTTTTAGCGTAAGATCAAGATGTACTAAATTATATTTATTTAGTTAGATAGTTAGTATTAAGTTTTTTAAGGCTTATTTAGGTATATTTAATATTAAATTCTGATCTTTATAATATTTCTTATTAAATTCTTACCAATATTGAACATGAATTTTAACTCTTTGTGGAATATTATTTGTGTTTATTTGTTCTTGTTCATATTTTACTTTTAATTCTTTTCCTTGGTCTTTTACTGTCATTTGTTCTGGATGATAATGATTAGCTTTATTAGGTTGAACATAACTACGACTATCACTATTGTCATGGCTGTGGCTGTGACTATTATCATAATTTTGATTATGAAGGTCTGTTTGAACATGACCTGTATTTATATAAATTATATATTGAAAATTTAAAGTTATAAAAGTTATACCTGTTGATTTCATATCTTTATTTGATTTTGGATCAGAATTTGACTTATTTAAAAAATCAAATAAAAATGTAGCAAGTAGTAAACCCCATACTACTTTATCTAGCTCCATTTTTACTTATACTTAAAGTATTATAAAAAAATATGAAATAAAATATGTAAATTATATTTATTATGAATATTGTATTTTATAAATTAAATTAAAGTTTATTTTATTTTAAAAGGTAAATTTAATTTTGAATAAATTAATATATAATTTTTATTATTTTCTTTAATTATATAATAAGTCTTGGCAATGGCTCAAGAGATCTTTAGTATTCAAGAATATAAATCTGAGTTATTTAAGGCCATAATAAATAATAATTTTAAAGAAGCGATTTCACATCTAAAACAAGAAAATTATAACTTTTGGGAGATAACAGAAGATAATAATTTTACAGGTAATCATCTAACTATTGTAATAAATAAATTACTTATTCAAACAAGCATAAATTAAAATATATTAATGATTTAGTTCTTCACAGAGCAGTCTATTGTAATTCAAACTATCTTGTTTTTTCTATTGTTGAAATTATAACAGACAGAATAAAAGATCCAAAATTACGAGCTGAAGCTTTAAAAATATTCATTAACAAAAAAACAGATAATGGAGATACAGCAATTGCATACGCTTCATACAGAGGCAATATTGACATTATAAAATTATTAATAAATAACGGAGCAGATATATACGCCTTAACAAATACAGGCCAGAATGTAATACATATAGCTTCTCAAGGTGACCAGCCAGAATCTATAATTTTCTTTAAAGACAAATATAAATTAAATATAAACTCAAAAGATTCGTCTGGCTCTACTCCATTACATTGGGCATGTCATACTGGCTCTGAACTAAGTTTAAACTTTTTAATTTGTTTTGGAGCTGATATCAATGCCAAAGATGATGTTGGAATTACTCCTTTACATTTAGGAGCTATTTCGGAAAAAAATAGAATAATTAAGAAATTAATTCAATATGGAGCAGATAAATCAGCAAAAGATAATAAAGGAAGAACTCCGTATGATATTGCGAAAGAGAGAAATAAAAATACTACATTAGAATTATTAGTTGATAGAGAAAACTCACTACTACATAGCTTATGCCTAGAACAACAAATTAGAAAATCAGATCAAAGCAGAAATAATATTGTTTTCTTTGTGATTATACATATACTTATTGAGTCGATAATTTATTGTATTATACTACCTTGTAAGTTTATTATAATTTAATTACACATAAATTTTTAATATTTATTAGTTAATAGTTTCAATAGTATTGTTTCTTACTTTTATATTGCTTACTTTGTGTATCTGATAGTCATTTTTATAGCATTAATATATTCTGATCCTGGAATACTTGTGGCGAATAAATTAATAACACTTCTTAGTTTAGTAGAAAATCATGAAAATATTATTGATTATTGTCCTATATGCATTGTAAGTATAATAAATAACAATAAATAGGTCCAAAAAAAGATTAATTCAATACATTGCATTATTTGTAATATTTGTATAGAAGACTTTGATCATCATTGCTTTTGGGTCAACAACTGTATTGGCGCAAATAATTTAACAAAATTTATAGTTTTTCTAGTTTCAGTCTCATTTAATTTACTATTGAATCTTTTTCTTTGCTTATATAGTAATAATTGTTTATAATTATGTTAGGTTTTTTCTATTCATATGAAGGTGAATATAAAACATTTCCTAATGTTTATATATTTGTTGAAAGTTTACCTGATATTGCTATATTAGTATTAAAAATCATTGTTTTAGTAATTGTTTCAATGTTTTGTATTCCTGTCTTGATATTAACAGGAAGTAATATAAGAAGATATCTAGAACATAAGCCTCGAACATTAAATTCTAATCTTCAGCTTGAAAAACTAAAAATTAAATTATTAGGAGATAAAAACTTAGGTATAATTATATATATTAACTTAATACTAGAGTTTGAAGACGGAGAAAATTTAATAAAATACAAAGAATAAAAAAGAATAAACTTATTATAATTGAAACATAATGTTGAGTTTGATATTTATAAAAGTGTTGAGTTTTATAATCGAGTTAAATAATATTAATTAATTTATTTAAAAAGAATAAAAGTTAGTTTATTACATTTAACTTATTTATAATAATTTTTAAAATAAACAAATAAACTGATTAATTTATTATTACTTATTATTTACTTAAACTACTAAATATTTAGTTAATATTTAGTTAATTTTATTGTATACACGAATTAATATTATTATTAAGAGAAAATGAAAATGCGTTCATCAAACCAAAAGGGAGATAAAAAAATCCATTGGAGAATATTATTTTTAATGTTATACTTAACAGCTGTATTTATCTTACAAAAAGTTCTAACAAATTATTTATACAATCCTAGCTTAACTTATTTAATTTCAATGAATGAGAACAAAACCTTCAGTCAAGGTATATTTAATTTTTTTACTGTAATTACATACGCAACGACAATTACTCCTTATTTGATATTACTTGCTGTTGTATATACTTTCACAAATATTTATAAATCGTTTATATTACTTATGGTTGTTTTAAATACATATTTATTCGGAGGATTAATCAAACTTATATTAGCAGAGCCTCGTCCATTTTTTGAAAATGAAATAATAACAAATCATGATTACTCGTGCAGTATTGGTTATGGTAATCCAAGTGGACATTCTACTTCTGGAACTGCCTTTTATTTAGCGCTATGGCATATTATATTTGAATCTTCAAAGCTAAAAGAAAAAAAAATAATAAAGTATTCATCTCTTGCATTTATTTGCTTATTACTATTAATTATTTTTTTCGGACGCTTTCTTTCTGGTACTAACTCGTTAGATCAACTTATATTTGGTTTGATGATCGGATTAGGAATTTATTTATGTATTTTTCATGTTCTATGTGTAAATGTTAATGACGGTGCACAGTTTTTTACTTTTATGAACGTAAGAAATCTTATATTCTTTACAGTTAACTTTTTAATATTTTGTGCTGCTTTATTAGTCTATATATTTGTTCCATCTAATAAAGAACAAGATAAATGGCTGGATACAATAAAACAAAACTCTAATGTAAAATGTTTGGAAGCTATAGAAAGTAAAAATGTCTTTCAACAGGAAGGTTTTCTTATGATAGGTATATTCCTTTCAAATTTTGGGGCATTTTTAGGGTTAAAATTGGAATATTACTTTAGTTTTAATACTAATTTTTCTAATTGGAATCAATATAACTTTGAAAAAATAGAAAAAATAGAAGATTCACTACTCTCTAAAATTAGCGATACTGAAATGCAATGGAATCATACTTCGATTTTCAAAAGTATTATTCGATTGATCTTAGTGCTAGTTTTATCAAGTATTATACTTATGCCATTCTTTTTAGTATCTTCTAATCAAAATGTTACTATTGTTTTTATTCTTAAGTTTTTCTTGCCCATAGGATTAGTTGCTTTTTCAATGTTTTACCTCTTTAAAATTATAATTAATAAGTTTAAGTTAGATAATCCTTCAGTTTTTAATTTGATGAATGAATCTGTTTAGTTATTAAATTAATTATTATATAAATTTATATATTATATATTATATATGATTTTAAAACATATAAAATGAATAAATTTTAATTAGAATATTACTTATAAATTAGAATTAGTTATTATTTAATAACCTTGCAAATTTAAAAATAATTAAATAATAAATATGAATACATTCCTAAATGGAAAGACTAACAACAAAATTCTTCATCTAAATAAGCAAACATTCAAAACAATCATAATTACAAGCATGATATTAAGTTTAATACGAGGATTTAGTTACATTATATATTCTGAGTCTTTTGGGTTTATAGAACAATTGATCTTCTTTTTTCCAACTGCGATCCTTCTCTACATGATGTCAAAAGTAAATTCAAAAATAAATGATACAAAGACAGTTGAAGAATTTGACTACCATTTTATGTATTTATTTATAGTTTTACTCATTACCATGTTCATGAGTTCGATAGTTAGATCAATTGTAGGTATTGAATTATGTTCTATTAAAAATATTAAGCAGTTCTATCGAATTACCACAGTAACGATGATATACATATCAAGTAAGACAACAGTAGAAAATAAATGGCTAGGGATTATTTATAAAGCCTATTTTATCTCTATGTTTTCAGCACTTGTTAATTTAATAATAAAAGAATCGTTAGAAGATATCTTTGACGATCTCCTAGTTGGAATATTTCAAATTGTCGTCTCTAAGTCTATATACGATACTACAATCTCATATAGCAAAGAATTTAAAAAGCTATTAATCAAAAACGAAATAAATATAGAAAGGCTTACAAATATATTTAACAATATAAAACAAAGTTGCTTAATATCAATAAATTTATCATGCTACAATATCGATGTTAATGATGAATTTGGAGTATAGCATTTGAAGTCAAAAGAATTACATGAAGGATTTTATTTAACTAGTCCAGAAGATATCGATTTGTTTTATAAGTCTACAGTAAATTCCTTATATTTTAGAAACTTTTTAGATCAATATGCCTTGATTAATTATTTTCAACGAGTTGAAACTGGGAAAAAACATATTAAACAAATGAGATTCTTCAAGAAGTTATTTTACTTATGCAAAATATTAAGATGTTTGAAAAGTTTTACTGAAAATGAAGATATTGAGCTTACAAAGGTATTTACAAGTGACTATTTTAAGTCAGATCAGAAGTTTGACTTATTAGGTAGTTTTGTGTTAAATTCTAAACTAACACATGAGAATGAATATTTTGACTTCCTATTCAGAAAATCAAGAATTTTAGATGTAGAGCTTATAGATATAATGTTAAATAACAACACTAAAATAATAAAAATAGAACAAGAAAAAGCTGATAATAAGTACAGAAAATCCTATTTATCTAATGTAGCCCATGAATTTAAAGCCCCAATACAAGTTTTAATGATAACTGTAAGTGAATTATCTAAACAAAATTTCCCAAAATCAGCAACAAGTTTATTTAAAGATATAGAAAACTTAGGTAATTATATTCTAATATTGATAATGGATATTATAAGTTTTTCAAAAGAAGATACAGGAATTGATGTTAAATTTGAACGATTTGAAAATAAATCACCTTTTTTATTTGCCTTTCAAATATTACAACTTCTAATAAAACATAATAATAACAAATGTTATTCAATAACACCTGAGCTTTATATTGATGAGAATGTACCAAAATTTATTAATTCTGATGAAACTAGAATAAAACAACTACTTGTTAATTTAATTTCTAATGCATATAAGTTCACTCTATCAGGGAAAATAACAATAAAAGTTTCACTCACATCAAGTAATGCTTTATTTGATGAGATATTAGTTCAAGTCATTGATACTGGAATAGGAGTTCCAGAAAAAGACCAAGCAAAACTGTTCAAACAATTTGAAAAACCGAATGATAACGACAATCTAAATAGACAAGGTACTGTATTAGGATTATTTATCTGTAGAAATATCATAAGTAAAATTGGATTTAATATTGGTTATAAGAAGAACGAAGGCCATGGTAGCACTTTCTACTTTTCTTTTTCGAATATAAAGAATAATGAAATATGCAAAGAAATTGAAGAAATAAAAGAAAAAAACCTTAAAAACTGTTTAGAAAGCTATATTAATAGTAGTATATTTTATTCATCAGGAAATTTAGAACAAAATCCACCTAAAAAACTTTCAAACTTGAATAAATACAAAACATCAAAAGCATTAAGACCAACATCCGATTTAATAAAAATAGAACGCTCAAATTCAAAAATTCAAATTGATGAAATGGCATTACTAAAAGAAAATAATCTTGCTACTTTAACCTATTTTGAAAATTTGTTGAACAAGACAAATACCGGTGAAATTAATGATAATTTTAGTGGCCCAAATAAAATTCACATTAATAATATAATTGATAATAATGATAATAATACTATTGATGAAATAAAAAATATTCCAGATGAAGTTTTTAAATTTTACGAAACTAGCTATAATGATAGTATTTTTGATAATTTATCTGATCGTTTTGAATCCCCAAGAATAAATCCTTCTAATGATAAAAGATGTAATAAATTTTATCAGCTCTATCAACTTGTTTTAAAATATTCAAAGCATGAATCATTTGAAAAGATCTATCATAATTTTAAACCATATATCAACTTTTTAATACAAATGCTAGAGAATATTACTCAAAAAACAGCAATAACTAATTTTCTTATAATCGATGATAATAATATGGTACTTCAGTGTTTAAAAAAGATGATTAATGATATAGTTAAGGAAGTAAATGGAAAGTATGGCATATTAAAATCTTATGATGGAATAGAAGGACTTGCCTTGTTTAAATTAGATTACCTGTTAAATAAAAGTATTAAAGTTATTATATCTGATCAGAATATGAGCATGATGAATGGTTTAGAAATGCTAAATATACTTAAGAAATACTCAATTTCAGAAGATAATCCTAAACTATGTATTAGTTCAGCAGATGACTCACATCTTAAATCGCAAAACATTCAAAATATTTGTTTTCTTCCAAAGCCGATCAGTAAAAAGGAGTTAAGAAAGTTGTTGATTAAATAATAATAATTATTATTAAAATTTATATAATACTATAATATGGTCATTTAGGTTATTATATAATTTAAACTTTATATATCTATATTATGTATAATAATATTATTACTCCTTTTTAATTATTAATTACGAATATTTTTGGAATTCATATAATAAATACAATACAACATACTATTAACTATTATTAAATTTAATAAAAAAAAATGAAGCTACTTTCAATAGTTCTAACTATCTTATTACTTAGTTCTGTTTTACTTAGAAAAATAAAGAAAAACAAAAATAAATTAACTTCTACAAATTCAAATTCAAAATCCACTTCAAAAACTAAAGTTACTCCAGGAGAAACAGCATATACTAGAATAACTCAGAATATTGCAGGTGCAGCCGCAGGTGTTTTAAGTTCCTGTGGATTAACAGCAGGATGGACAATGAGACTAGTAACAGGTGTAGATGATGTCAAACTTATGGATAGAGCAAATTTAGAAAAGTTTTCACTATGTTCTTTACTGTCGTGTAAAGGCTCTAAAGTTCCTAAAACCCCAGCGGAGATTGTTACTGAAATTACTACCAGGCTCGCTGGTAATCAAGCAGTATTAATTGATGTTGTTAAAGAACATTGGTTTGTTGTTTTTAGAAAGGATGCAACACATACATATTTAATACAATCATTTCAAGGATATTATACTTTAAATCAATGGTTAACTCATATGGGACAAGCTGGAATTCTTACAACAACCTTTACTCATAACTTTGAGATTTTTATTGATCAAACTAAAACACAAGCACAGAGATTTGAAGCAGCAAAAAATTTGTTTGTTCCTCAAGGATTAATATCGTCAACTTTATCTGATTTGAATAGACAGAATATTGTGAATGAATGGTTTAAAAATTCAATGAGATTAAATGGAATAGTTTCTGCTGTTTTAGTATAATTATGAATATAATAGTTATAAAATGAAATAAGATAAATCA
>Ga0100378_1003450_pt1 | contig 15124 bp, 19 predicted proteins | sample CryGeymeta201502_FD_81535 | JGI IMG/M metagenome (GOLD analysis project Ga0100378, IMG submission 81535) | Groundwater microbial communities from Crystal Geyser aquifers in Utah, USA - Crystal Geyser metaG 2015-02 | ecosystem: Environmental > Aquatic > Deep subsurface > Groundwater | place: USA...
AATTTATTGAGAAAAATCTCAGCTCAACTGAAATAAAATTCTATGTAGGAACTCATGCACTAATAAACAAGATTGACAAAATTAATCCAGGATTAGTTATCTATGATGAACAACATCGATTTGGAGTTAGTCAAAGATCTCAATCACAAGTTCTTAAAATAATTCCACATACACTGACCATGTCGGCTACTCCAATTCCAAGAAGCTTAATGTTAACGATCTTTTCTCACTTAAAGGTTAGTATTATCGATGAACTTCCCTCTGGAAGAATTCCAACTAAGACCTGGGTAGTTCCTGAAGCAAAAAGACAAGGGGCTTTCAACTGGATTGCAAAAGAGTTAGCTGATGATAGGGTTGATCAAAAACTCGCACTCATAGTTTGTCCATTCATTGATCCTTCGAATCATGAAGCATTTGAAAATGTTGCTTCTGCAAAAGAGACATTTGATAAAGTCAAAGCTGAATTTATTAATCTTTCTAAAACACATGATAAAAAATATAAAATTGCTTTACTTCACGGCAGAATGAAAGCTGATGAACAAAACTTAATTATTAAAAAACTTTATGATAAAAAAATTGATATCTTAGTGACAACACCAGTAGTTGAAGTTGGAGTAGACCTACCCACTGCTTCAATTATTGTCATAGAAGCCAGTGAGCGCTTTGGAATGGCAAGTTTACATCAACTTAGAGGAAGAGTTGGTAGAGCAGGCCAGCAAGGTTATTGTTTGCTTTTTAGCAATGCAAAATCGCAAGTTGCAGAAAATAGATTGGAAAACTTTTCGCATGAAAATAACGGATTAAAGCTAGCAGAGCTTGATCTAAAAAATAGGGGAAGTGGAGATATCTTTGGAACTCAACAAAGTGGATTCGCTAATCTTGAGTTTGCCACATGGACTAATCTAGAACTTATTGGAAAAGCAAAGCAAATCTACTCAACACTGCCACCTGAATGGGAGCCTTTCCTGAAAATAAATGTTAATAATGATGAGCTTAAGCCATTGGCTAATTAGGTTTAATCACAAACCTAGCACAGTTATATCAATACAAAGCATAATTCTCCTCTTGTAAATAAGTAAATTACACGTTAGAATCATCCATTCACGCCACATTCAGGTGTTTTTTGTGCTTGTTGCAATAACACATATTGCACTCGATGATATAAAGACGATAGAATGGTGGTCTAAGATAGAAATAATTATTGAAAGGAAGCTATGGGAGCTTTACCAAAAAATAAAATTACAAGAGTAGAACGTGGCAAGCGAAGAAGAGGTAATACTCCTTCACTTAAAAAAGATCCAAAAGTAGCTAAAGTACCTGGTCACAAACAAGGTCTAGTTTCTAAGTTCTTAAAAGCTCTTGGCATTTCTGAAAAATAAAGGAATATAAATGTCAGATCAAAGACATGACCGACGCGTAAAGCTAATGCAGGACTTGTTTGCATGTACTTTTAACAAAGAGAACACTCAAACATGTCTTGAAGAAAAGCCTGACGACTCAACAGTGGTAGCCATCATAAAAAATATTGATGCAATTGATGATAAAATTCGTCAAGCAGCACCTGAAAGACCTCTTAGTGAGATCAATCGAGTTGATTTAGCAATTTTACGTTTAATAGTTCATGAATCAGAAAGCAAAAACACACCTAAAAAGGTTTTGCTAAATGAAGCGATTGAGCTGGCAAAATACTTCAGTGCTGATAATTCACCTGGATTCGTCAATGGAGTACTGGCAAAAATAATACTAGAACAAGAAACTGAATAATATGACATCTAAAACTGCTCAATTTGAACAAACATTACTAAAAATACAACACATTATTGCTGATCATACTGGTAATGAGCTAGATGAAGTTGTACCAGATGCACTTCTAGAAGATCTAGATTTATATGGACCAGACCTTAAAAGAGTAGTTGTTGCAATTGGAAAAGCTTTTAAAGTCTACCTATACACAGAAGATATTGAAGAAGAATGTGAAACAATTCATGATTTAGCTATGATTGTTCACGAAGAAGCATATTTAGGATAAGCTAGATTTATGACCAAGCTAACATTACCAAAATTTAAAGATAAAGAGCTGCTAACAAGAGCACTAACACACAGAAGCGCTTTAAATGAAAAAAATTCAAGTGCTGAAGTATCAAATGAAAGATTAGAATTTCTAGGTGATGCAGTTTTAGAACTGGCAACAACCAACTTTCTTTTTCAAAAATACCCACAAGAAGCAGAAGGAATCCTTACCGCATATAGAAGTGCTTTAGTTAAAACCGAAACATTAGCTATAGTTGCCACAAACCTCAACCTTGGTGAAAAACTTCACATGAGCAAAGGTGAAGAAGCAACTGGCGGTAGAACAAATATTGGTATCCTAGCAGATACAACAGAAGCATTTTTAGGCGCATTATATTTGGACCAAGGTTTTGATATTGTTGTCTCATTACTTGAGGAAATTCTTTTCCCAAACATTGATGAAATCATCAAGAAAAAACTTTACAAAGATGCAAAAAGCTATCTTCAAGAGGTAGTTCAAGCAGATGGATTTGATACTCCTACGTATGAAGTAATAACTGAAGTCGGACCAGATCACGACAAAGAATTCACTGTCTCGGTGAATGTCGGAGACTCAGTAATAGCTAAAGGAACTGGTAAGAGCAAACAAAATGCTCAACAGGACGCAGCTAGAAAAGCTCTCAAAAAGTATACTAAGGAGGAATAGTTAGCTAATAACAGACTTTCAGATACCTGTAAAAAGCTAAAACCACTTGAGAAATAGTTGATAATAGAGTATAATTCCAACTCTTAAGTGAAAAATAGTAATTAAAAAAAAAGAACACATTATGTTAAAAATAAAATTAGCTCGTTTTGGTAAAAAGAACCAGCCACATTTCCGTATCATCATCAATGAAGCACGTTCAAAAAGAGATGGACAATATGTTGCACTTTTAGGTCACTATGCACCTACAGCAACTCCTAAAATCTTAGAACTTGATCTCAAAGCATATGAAGAATGGATTAAAAAAGGTGCACAACCTACTGATACAGTTGCTTCATTAGCAAAAAGAGTTGAATCAGGTAACCCTTTCCCAGAAAAGAAAAAAAGACCTTCTAAAAAAGCAGTAGCTAAAGCAGCGGCTCAAAAAGAAGCTTCAGCAGCTCCAAAAGAAGAAGCTCCTGTTCAAACAGAAGAGACACCTGTAGAAGAAACAAAAGAATAAACTGCACTTGAGCAGAAAGGGATAACAAATGAAAAATCTTTTAGAATATATTTTAATTCACTTGGTTCAATACCCAGAAGATGTAAAAATTGAAGAAACTGAAGATGACAAAGGTTTCTTATATACAATTCATGTAAATGCTGAAGATATCGGACGAGTTATCGGTAAAGGTGGAGCAGTTATCCACTCAATCAGAAACATCGGAAGAATCAGAGCAATTAAAGAAGGAATTCGCGCAAGAATTACTATCGATGATGGTAAGGATAATCAAGAAACTTCTGAAGAAGTTGAAGAATAATCTTCAAAATTAAATTAAAACTTAAACCTCGCTATACAAAACTAGCGAGGTTTTTTATTATCAATCATTGGCAGACTATCAATAAGACTGATAAATATCTCATCAGCAATCCCTACTTGATATATCAATATATATTACTGAAAAGTTAATGGATCAACTCCAAAAAGATCCTCGAGTCCACCACCCGTAATCTCAAGTTGATCTGGTAAATCTATATTAGAGAAATCAGCTAAATCATTCAATACTCCTTGTTCTAAAGCATTAATAGCTGGTAAAGGAGCCTCAACAGAAGCTGAAATAGATTGAGTGAAAAAATATGATTTGGTAATTATCTTTGCTTTCATATCTCTATCTTGATTATTAAAATCATCACCTGTAGCTGAGGATGACAAAGCTAATTGAGTTATTGTAGTAAATGGAGAAATCTTTTCTAAATCAATTAAAAACTTTCCAACATCTGCAAAGCCTCCACTTACAGTCATCTCAACATCAATGATGTCAACTCCATCAGTATTTGAACGTTTTTTAGCATCAGCTAATATTTCTGCTTCATTTGTTGCAACTAATCCAGGTGTTAGTGAAAACTCATCAATTGATACATTGTCTGCTTCAGTAATAGTATGCAAACTTGTTAACAGCTCTAATAAAGGTTTTTTTGAAGGCAGAGCTGCATCAACAAGTTCTTTTTGTAAAAATTCAGGGCTAAATTGAATATTATCTAATTCAACTAATTTTTTTTGAAGCTTTTCTAGTTTTGGTTTTTCTTTTTTAAACTCAGAATTTAAAGCAAGTGCTTCTTGAAACTGAGGAACAATTGCAAAAACAACTAACATTGCAGCAGCAGAAAATAGACCTATGGCAATTGCCATAGATTTTCTATTGATTATAAAGGTTCTGTAGTTAAATTGTTGTTTTTTCTTATCTTCAGGCATTTTTATTTCTCTATATTAGTGTTGGTTTGTGTTATCGGATCTGATAAGACTACAGATAAACTAACAGTGTAGTTTCCAGTTGCAGATCTTCTCATACCACTTTTTTTAATATTTGGATAAACTGATATAACTTTTTCTTCTTGAAGTGTATTAAAAACACGTTCCATCACAAAAATATTAGGAGCTTTAATCACAAATGAAACTACGTCTTCATCAGTAGAACTAAAATCAATTCCAGAAACAATTACATCTTCACCAAAAACCTCACTGAAGAAAACCAAAGCTTCCTGCTTATCTTTTCTTCTACCAAAGAATACTGAAAGTTTCTTCAACTTATTTGCAAAGATTATATAATCTTTTTCAATTGGTTCATTTGATAAAATTCTACTTCTGATATCAGCTTGTGTATCTTTTATATTTTTAACCTGGTAAACAAAATAAAATCTTGAACCGATCACTATTAAAAAAATAGCAAAAACACCAACAAGAACATTGATTGAGATCTTCATTAACTTGAGATCATTTTTTTGAGCTTGTGTTAATTTTTTTCGTCTTTCACCAACAAAATTAATTGATTTTGCCATTTAGATTTCTTCTCTTTGTAATAATCCCATACATATACTCATTGCAGGAGGATTAACATTTTCAGGTATTACACCTTCAGCTCCAGTAAATGGAGATGCTATTAATACTTCTACACCAAGTTCATTTGTAACATGCTGAACTAATCCTGGTAACATGGCTGATCCACCAGAAAGTACAATTCTTTGAACCGTTTCTTGTGGGTTTTGGTTAATAAAAAACTGAACTGATTTTCTAACTTCAGCAAGCAACATATTAACAGGTGGCAGCATTGCTTCTTTAACTTTTCCCTGAAATTGAGTTCCGTCAAGACCATAGCTTCGTTTGTATTGTTCAGCTTGTGCTGCATCCAAACCGATAGATGTTTCTAATGACTTACTCAACATTTGACCACCATTCATGTGAGAAATAACAAACTGAAGCTCACCATGATGAACAATAGCTAAATTCATACTTGAAGATCCCAGATGAACTAATAAAGTGGTTGGGTCATCTGAAGTAAATTGTAATGAACGTAAAATTGCTAGCATTTGGGTTTCAAGAAGAGTAGGTTCAATTCCAATCTCATTAAACATTCCAATGAATCTTTCAACCATACGCTTTCTGGTTCCAATTAGTAATACACGCATCTGCTCGTTAGTTTTTTTCTCAGGTCTGTATAAAACCTGATATTCTAGTGAAAGTTCTTCTGGTGGAATAGGAATATGTTGTTCTGCTTGCCAACCAATAGCTGATGCTAACTCAGCATCTGAGAGTGGAGGAATTTGAATTACTTTTGTTGAAACAACAGTCTCAGGAAGAGCTAGTCTTACATCAGTTCTTGGAAGCTCGTTGTCATTAAAGACAGCGTCAATTAATTGACCAAGTTTTGCAACAGAGGCATCATCAGTAGGTAGTGATATTCCAGTTTCGTTAAAAACCTCAACAACACGTTCTACATTAACTTTTTTTCCAGCTTTGGCACGAACAGCCTTAATACTGTAGGTACCTATATCAATTGAGACTGCGGCAGGCATAATTATTTCTTTCTTATTCTTCTATGGTACTGTTTCTATATCTATATTTGCTCCAGAATAAAGTGAATAGTCCATAAATGATGGTGCTCCAGAAAGAGTTCTACCAACTTCAACTGTACGTGATTCTTCACCAACATCTGTATTTGCTTCAGATCTAATAATAAAGAATTGGGTTGGAAAACCAGCTGTACCTGAGATTCTCACAGAAGTGTCATTATATATAGCCCGAACTCTTGCAAATAGTGGTTCCAATGGTGTAGCTGGCATAGCAATGTCAGTTGAGAATTTATATGGTGCCTGAGAGGTGGAAACTGTTGTAAATTCATCATCATAATCTGTACAACCAGCAGCAGTCCTATCTGGGCCAATTGCCTCATGAACAACTTTTGTATCAACCCCATCTTGATAATAAACTGAAATAAGAAGTGATGCTTGTTCATCGCAATTTGTAATAGAATCTCTTGACCAATCAACATTCATTGTTGTTCCACCATATCCACCCAGATCAACATGAACTGCAGCACCTTCTACAATTTGTGTTTCCAATTCATCATTTGGATTGATAGTTGTATTAACAGTTACGTCTTGAACTGTTGTTGGAGTAATAGGATTAGCTCCATTTTTAGCAATATAATCAAAGTCTTGAGAAAGGGCCTCATCAACACCTACCTCTGCAGCATTAAATACACGAGCTGATTCAGATTCTTGTTGTGAGAGAAAAAGATCTTGAGTTGTTCTTGATGCTAATGAAAGTCCAACCGTAAGAAGAACTACCATAATAAGAAGAATAACAATTGCAACTTGTCCAGACTGAGAATTGTTTTTTTGTAAAAAATTAATCATATTTTCTTTATGAGTTATTGATATATTCATAACTCAATATTTATTTTATTTAAGCTACAGCAACCAGAGAGTACATAAAATGCGACCTCTTAATCAATAATACCTAAAATTACATGGGGTTGCAATGGGAAGGTAATATAAAAAAGGGCACTTATTTATAAGTGCCCAGTTAGATATCTAACTATAAATTGTTAAGAATTATATTCCTCACTATCTTCCATATCTTTTTCAATTAAACCTCGTAGATATACTGATCTTGGAATTTTCTTTTCTTTTGAAATCCAGTCAAGGTAATTCCCAATGGCGGGGGAGATAAAGAAGTTAAAACGAACGTCTTGTTGTGAAGCTGCGTACTCTATTGCATCAGAAAGTACTTCCTCTAAATTTTCGGAGTTATATTCAGACAAAATTAATTTATCTTTGTCAGCTCCTTCTAAAAAGAAAGGAGAAAAACCTTTTTCATATAAAACTACAACTGGCTTTCCTTTGTCTAAAGCTAAGCTAATTTCATGACCAATGTGCATTGTTGATGGAAATGATGCCTCAACAACAACAAGATCGGATTGATTCATCCACTTCAAGACTGATTTATAGTGATTTCTAAATTGGTTGGAATCTTGTTGTTTAATATCTAAAACTTCTCTTTCCATACCATAATTTAATAGTTTGTGACCACTTTTATTGATAGAATCCATGATTCTATCATAAGATTTTCCTCTTTTATCTTTATATATTAGTGCGGCAGAAAAATAGATTTTCATTTTTTCCTTTATTCTCTTATTTTTATAACATCACCAATTTCAACATTGAATTTTTCAGCAAAACTATCTCTTATTAATGCTAATTCAAGTAAACCATCTAAAGAACTCCCACTATAAAATACTGGAGTTCCATCTTCAGATACATTAAAGTCATAAGATAGTTTCACATCAACTTCTTTATCATTTATGTTCACTTTTATATTTTCTTTTTTGTAAATATTTTTATCTGAAAAATATACTTTCAAGTTTCCATAGTTATCAATATGTACTACTTCGCCTTCATTAATATTTGTTGTAACTATATCTTTTATACTAAATTTTGTTAATTTCTCTACAAAATTTATATCTTTCAAAAAAGAATTTATAGCAGGTGCATATTTATATTTTCCATTAAAAGTTGGAAAATCTTTATTATCTTGATTAACTGGAATTAAATATGAATCCTTTATACCAAAATCATTCAAAACCCAAGATATAATTCCATTATTTGGAATAAAACAATTAATATTATTTTTAGTTCTAACATAAAGAGATTCTCTTGATTTTGAATTATATCTAGGATCCATAACAACCAAAAAGATATCACCTTCAATTGCACTATCAAATAATAATCTGAATAAAAATATTGTATTTACAATACTAAACTTTTTAACCTTAACAAAATGAATTTCAACTCTATCATTTAATTCTGCATCTGAAATTCTCAAAGCCATTTCAGTTTTTCCAACATCAGTTATATCTGTTAATATAATTACTCTTCTTATCATAAATATAATTCTTTTATTTTTTTTATTATTTTTTTGTTTAAGCAAACTTGGAGTATTATATCACTATAAATCATTTTTTTGCTTCTTTTTGTGATATAATCTCAACATACGCATCTGATATATATGAGTATATACTTTTTCTTTTCTCTGAGTCAATCAGCTCAAGAGAAAACAACCTACTGTAAGCACTTTGCTTCAGTGTTCAATACCACTGACTTAATGAATTTTATTTCCAGAAACCGATATGCTATTAAGAAAAAAATATGAAAATCTTTTTTTCAACATCTCCAAAATCAAAAAAGGCATATTCAAAAGAGATTTTAGCTATTTATTCCTATTTCCATAAAAATAACATTACTCTTACAGATACTTATATAGAAAATATTAATATAGAAGAATTTTATAGGTGGAATGAAAAACAAAAGAATAAATATTATCAAGATACAATTAATTATATTAAAAAAGCTGATATCTGTATTTTTGAAGCTTCATATCCAAGTTTAGGAGTAGGGCACTTAATAGGTGAAAGTCTCAAACTTCATAAACAAGTAATTGTTTTATACCTTAAGAATCACATACCATTTATTGTTGAGTGTGCTAATAATGAAAATTTATTTTCAGTTGAATACAACTTAATAAATCTTGATCATATACTTACTAAAAATTTAAAATATGTTTCAAATGTGCAAGACATTAGATTTAATATGATGCTTTCTCCCGATATTGTTAATTATATGAACAAAGTTTCAGATGAAAATAAATTATCTAAAGCTTCATATATTAGACAATTGATTATGAAAGATAAAAAAGAAAGAGAAGAGTAGAATGACGATTTTCTATACAGCATCAATAAGAGGACTAACCAAATATAAACAGAACTATGATCTTATATACAAAACCATAAAATCATTAGGGAATAAATATATTGGTAACTATCCATTTAAAGTAACAACAAATGAAGTGTATTCATATAATGAAGATGAAATATTAGATTTTTTTCATACTTTAGAGTCATTCATGAAAAAATGTGATCTCATGATCCTTGAGTTATCAACTCATTCAGTTTCAATGGGATACATGATCATGAAACAGCTTTCAATGAAAAAACCTGTTATTGCCCTATACACTAAATCAAATAAACCTGCATTTCTTGCTGGTATAGATGATGATAACTTTCAATTGATTGAATATGATCTTCACAATGTTAAAAAATTACTGATCGATGCAATTGAATATGCTAAAGGAAATAACAACTCTAGATTCAACTTAATGCTAAATCCATCATTAACTCAATATATTGAATCTGAATCAGATAAGGAAAATATTTCTAAAGCTGCCTTTATAAGGCAACTAATTAAGGATCATAAAAAATCATGAAAATTCATTTTATGTCTCTTGTAGATGGAGACCAAAATAACTTTAGAAAAATTGCAACAATTATTCAAAATAATGGTCATGAACTAGTTACCGATCATTATCTAAATCAGACTATTGATAAAATAAAGAATGAAACACCAAAAGAATCAGCTGAATACAGAAAAAATAGAGATAAGTGGTTGAGAAATTCTGACGTTGTTCTATTTGAAGGAACCAAACAAGATATTAATCTTGGGATTGAAATGGCAGAAGCCATTTCACTTTTCAAGCCTGTGATTCTTTTTTACAAAGAAAAAATATCTGCAGTACCATTTAGTCTTAAAGCTGAAGATAGGACAAAAGTTATCATTGTTGAATACAATGATGAAAACATGCAAGACCAACTTAAATTTGCTTTAGAATTAGCAAGTGAAGAATTAGATGTGAGATTTAATCTTATGCTCCCATCAAACTTACTAAACTATCTAAATTCACAAGCAAAAAATAACAATGTTTCAAAGGCTGCATATATAAGAAACCTGCTTAGCAAAGATAAAAAAGATAATAATTTATAATGAATATATATTTTACTGCTTCAGCAAGAGCTTCAAATGATCAAAAAAATCATCATCCATTTATATATAAAACAATAGTAGAGTTAGGTCATATTCACATAGACGATTACAAAATTAACTCAGATCATGAAAAGTTTTACTCATCAAAAGATTTCCTAAAGGCAAATGTATATAAGTCAGCACTTAACTTTGTTAAACAAGCAGATCTAGTTATTTTAGAAGTATCTACACATAGTCTAACCATGGGCTACTTAATAAAACATGCAATTGATGTTCACACTCCAATTATTGCTCTGCACATTAAGGAACACTCACCTGGATTTATTCTCGGAATTGAGAACGATGCTTTTCAATTAATTGAATACAATAAAGAAAACTTAAAAAATAAATTAAAAAATGCAATTTCATATGTTGAGAATCTAGAAGATGTGCGCTTTAATTTAATGCTTTCTCCCAAAGTAAATATATATCTCACAGAAGCTGCTAAAGAAGTGAATTTATCAAAAGCAAAATTTATTAGAAATTTAATTAAAGAACATCAAAAGAATAGAGAATAAACATATCAAACAATATCATTTATGAAAGAAATAATAGCTATATACCAGATTATTTAATATTGAGAGCAAATTAGCAATATATTAATTCTACTGCTAATGACTTATAATTAAAACTCTTTGAAAAATTTTCTTATTATTATAACTAAATTAAAATAATTAATTGTTTATTGCCATCTTAATTATTAATTCTTTCATTCTTTGTAATGATTCAACTGAAACAGATTCTTTTGTTGTATGCGCTCCAAGACTACCATCACCCAAATTAAATACCTTTAATTTTTTAGTATCTTCATTAAATATATTTGCATCTGAAACACCATATGACCATTTAATTTGAGTATCAGTGGTCAAGTGTTTATCTATCAATTCTTTTATTTCTGCTAAATCTTCATCACTATGAACATATCCCGGATTTTCAACAACAATTTCAGTTGTAATATCACAACCATAGGTTTTTGACATGATAGCTTTTAAATCAATCAATGCTTTTTCAAATACATCTTTATAATAGCTACGAACTTCACCATTAAGAGTAAGAGTACCTATAATAGTATTTCGTGCAGTTCCACCAGATATTTTACCAACATTAACTAGTAGATCATTAAACCTTAAAGACTCTAGTTGTCGCATGATTTCTAACATTGTTGGAATGGCAGGTTTAGCTTCTTCAGGATAACCTGCATGCGCTGAAATACCATTAATTTTAATATCAAAACGTGCATAAAAAGGGGAGGCCGCCATAATAGTTTCAATTGGCCCATTGCCATCGAAAATTATTCCCATATTAGCTCGTATTTGTGATTTATCAAATCCAACTGCGCCATAATTTCCAACTTCTTCTGAAGTAGTAAACAATATATCTAATGGCTTCCAAATTTCAGCTGGGTTTTCTATCATAAAAATCAAAGATGACATAATTGCTGCTACGGCTCCTTTATCATCTGCTCCTAAAATTGTTTCATCTCTACTTGTAAAAACACCATCTTTTAATACTGGAACAATACTTCTACCTGGTTCAACTGTATCCATATGAGCATTGATAAAAAGTGGATCTCCAATTCCTTTTGTTTTTACAAATACATTGTTGTGTTCATCAATTATTGGTGATAACCCACAGTCATTCTTTAAAAAACTAAAAAGAAAATTAGCCATTTCTTTTTCTTCACCAGAAATACTATCAATTTGTACTATTTGTTCGAATATTTTTTCAATAGTTATATGTTTCATTCTTCAAATCTTAATAAAAATTCTTTATACATTTCTTGTAATATATTTAAGCTTTTAATATCCACCCATTCATTGTTTGTATGAGCATTTGCACCATCTGGACCCCAAGTAATGATTGGAATTCCATTGGCTCCAAAAATATTATCATCTCCAACTGAAGACCTCTGATGTAATTTCATATCTTTTTTTGTGAAGTTTTTAATTATTTTCGAGATTTCTTCTTGGTATGGAAAAGACTCAAAATTATAACCTTCTAAATATGGGGTTGAACGCTTTGCCAATTCAACTGAAGTTACATTTTTATCTTCAATCATTGACCTAAATATTTTCAAAGTGCTTTCTACTGAATCACCTGGACCAAGAAGTACTTCTATTTTAGCTGAACACATAGAACAAACACTCATACCGACAGATTCACCCTTAATTTTTCTGATTTGAACCACAGTTTTTTTTGAATTAAATTTTTTTTTGATTTTTGGATCATAAATTTTTTGAATAAATTCAGTAATTTTTTGAATAGAATCAATTCCTTCTGATTGTTTTGCTATATGAACTGCCTTTCCAATTGATATTAAATCAAAAATTACTCTTCCAGTACGACCTGTTGTAATACCATTTAAACCTAAATCAAAATTAGGTTCTGCTGAGATAACTAAACTAACATCATCAAAAAAACTTTTGTTATTATTAAAAGCATGCCAGCCACCATCAGAGATATCTTCTTCACCAACAGCTAAAAAAACCTTGATATATTTATTACTATCTTTTGCTGCAGAAAGAAAAGCAGCAATGCCACCTTTCATATCATATGAACCTAATCCGTATAATTTGTTTCCTGATATTCTTGGTTCAAAAGGGTTTTCAAATCCTTCAACAGGATGAACTGTATCCATGTGACCATAAAAGAGAATAGATCTTTTTTTATCATTTTTGTTTTTTATTGCAAAAATATTCTTTCTTTTACCAGTGACAATTTGTGTTAAAACTGTAAAACCATGTGACTTCAAAATAGAAACATAGTAATCACCAATTTTAGATTCATCTTTATATGACTGAATTTTTATTGAATCTTTTAATATATTAATCATTTACAAACCTTTTAATATTTTTTCTTGTAATGTAGGAAGGATATAAGTCATTATACATTGTGTTTCTCTCAGGACCATCAATAGGCACATGTTGAGTTAACATTCCTTTAACTGGTAATCTCATTTTGTTTGAATCTTCATAAGCAAAGGTTCTATTCAAGTCTCTTGCTGCTTTTAATACTCCTGCTGCCAATGAATTACATTCTCCGAAAGCCACATGAACTTTTTCATCCAATTTAAGTTTATCTAAACTAGATAAAAGAGTTGCTGCAACAGCAGTATATAAACCTTTTCCTTGATGTTCTGAAACAGTTGCAGCTTCAGTCAACTCAGCAATTCTCAACTCTTTTGTTTTTCCATCTATATTTACATTTACAGATGCTCTCTCAGCTAACCCAGCACTAACAACTTGTCCGTTTTTCTTTGCAACAACAATTATATTAGTTTCATTTTCAAGAATATCTAAGACTTCCTCAGGACTCCATCCAAATCTAGAGTATAAACTAACCATTTGAGACCTAAAGTTTGAGTCAATCTTCCTTGTGGTATGACTTACTGATTCAATTGAATAACCTTGATCTTCAACTCTTTTAATAATTTCCTTGAATTTTTTTCTTGGTCTTCTTAATGCGCTTTCTATATTATTTGAACTCTTTTTCATGTCAGAGTTATCTGAACGTCTTTGTTTACTATTTTGGCCAGCGTAAACTACATATAAACCATCAAAGTCCTCAGATCCACCTAATGAAAAAACTGCTTCTCCCCATTTAGATAAAAATTTCTTTGATTTTCTTAATACTTTTCTTGAACATAAAAATCTATAACTAACTCTTGTTATTTCTGAATTCATTTTGTTTTTAACAAGACTTTCTAACATTGTTTCTATTTCTTTTAATTTTTCATCACTATCCACAACAAATCTAACTTCAAACCCCTTAATTCTTCCAAATGAGCTTTCTTGAGGTGGATATGTTGGCCCTATACTACTTGTTTCTGCTTGATTACTCTCAACAATTGTTTGTTTTTCTTTTTCTAGTTTTTGCATAACTTCCTTTTAATTACTTAATTACTTTAATTTTTATTAACTTTTTATCCTGCATTAAAACAGTAACCTTACCATTCATACTTCTAATTGCTGTCAAGTAATCTAAATGTTCCTTTAAAAAGACTTCTCCTTTAATAAGTAGTGGAATTCCAGGTGGATAGGGGACAACATCTTCGGCAACAACCTCACCAATAGCATTTTCAAGCGAAACACTTTTTTGTTTTTTATACATAATTTCGTATGATTGAATTTGGGTTTTTACTGCTTTTGGAAACTTAGGAAAGTTATTATCTTTAATTATCTTTTTCTTTGATTCGGCAATTTCTTTAATTGCCTCAATTGTTTTCATAGCTTCTGGAACATAGTTTCCATAAGTCATAATCAAAAAAATATTTTTTGAATCATATTTTTCTACCACAATTCCATATTTTTTTTCCAAAATATGAGCTAAACCAATGCCGGAAAAACCATTTAGGTGAATTATTACTTTAGTTTTATCAAGACTAGTAATATATTCTTTAAACTTATTTAAAATTCTTTCTGGTGACCAAATAGATATTCCAACTACTTTATTTAACTCTTCTTTAAATAATTCGGATAAATTTATTAATCTTTCAATCTCATTAAATCCATAGTTCTCCATAAAAAATCTAGATGCATCAAGTGAAGCTAGCAAATGGTATGAAGGACTTGTAGTAGTTAAAGATTTAAAAGAATCCAATAAAATTTTATTATCAATCTCACCATCTTTCCAATGAATCATAGAAGTTTGTTGCAAGGCAGAAGCTTGCTTATGTGAACTCTGTACACAAATATCTGCTCCTGCTTCCATTGCTGACTCTGGAAGTTTGCTAGAAAATCC
>Ga0100378_1003453_pt1 | contig 15118 bp, 12 predicted proteins | sample CryGeymeta201502_FD_81535 | JGI IMG/M metagenome (GOLD analysis project Ga0100378, IMG submission 81535) | Groundwater microbial communities from Crystal Geyser aquifers in Utah, USA - Crystal Geyser metaG 2015-02 | ecosystem: Environmental > Aquatic > Deep subsurface > Groundwater | place: USA...
CAGATAAGGGAAATGGAATTTCATCTTACAAATACCCAATCCGCCAAGGTTCAGTAGATTTTTCCTACCCTTTGAATGACAAAGGTGTAGAAGCTGGCATTCGGGATGCAGAAATTCAAAAGAGACAAGCACTGCTTGAAGAATCGGATTTAGTTAAGGCAGTAGCCGATGATATTAAAACTCGCATAGATCTGCTTAAATCCAGTTATAAAATATATGAAAATGCAAAAGTAACTGAAGGTGAATCTAAGAAATACTATAATGGTGTTGTTAGAAGCTTCCAACAAGGCAGATTCAATGCGGTAGCAGTTAAAAATGCTCTAGACTCATTGGTTCAAGATCAGTTAAGTTTGATTCGAGCAAAAGTAGATTATAATATTAATTTACACAGATATTACGTTGCTAAAAATTCTCTCTTTGATGAATATAAAATCGATAAAGAAAAATTGGTTCCTAGTAATTTGTGATACTCTCAAGAGTTTTTACAGTTGCTGCTTCCATCTTTATAGTAGCATCTATTGCGGCTTACCTATTAATTGATCATAGAGAAACTCATGAAAGAGCACTTGATTATATTGATAAGGGTAATTTTTTTCGAGTTATAGAAATTTATGAATCTGAAAGAAGTTTAGAAGAAGAAGATTACGCCCTTCTATCTCTTGCTGTTTCTGGAATTGAGAAGAAAATCAATCAAAATCAAAATGAATCCCAAAAGAAAGAATGGATTTCTGATTTAAATGATTATCATGAAATTACACATACTGAATACCAAGTAAATGGAACAACCTGTACTCATCTAGAGGATCCCTTTTTTAAATATTTAAAGAAACATGCCTACTGGTATCAAAAGACACTTTTAGAAAGAGTTCATTCTACAATATTTTGCAATCCACCTGACAAAAATTCTGAATACTTAAATCGAATACTTTTAGAAGATCCTAGAAATTTCATGAAAGATACATCTATTGCCATAGTTGAACTATTTCGTTCTCCTATGGATCCAATTGGGGAAATAGAAATCAATTTCTTGCACGAAACTATTCACTTCCTGGCTACCCAAGAGACTACAGCTTTCTTTGATAATCTATATAAATTACAGGCTGACAGAGTAAATTTTCGCTCTGGCCCAGGTGTTGAGTATCCTTCTAAATTACAGCTTTTGCATGCAGAAGAATTGTATTGCTTTGATAAGGATTCTAGAGAGGAAACTATCGCTGGCAAGACAGGAGTTTGGTTAGAATGTTTCTCGACTAAACATTTTCTATCAGGTTGGATATTTAGTCCACAGCTACAAAATATATCACCTAACCAAGAGTTAGTAGATCGATGTAAATCGCGATTTTCGTCATTAGAATACTTTGCGCAAATTGATTTTGATACTTGGAGACCAGAATCAATGCCATTGTATTTTTATGGAGATTACAAACAAACATCCAGAAACCTACGTCATGGTGAGGTTGGATTTACCCTGTATCGTCCTACAGATGGAAAAGTAAGTAAAATCTGTAGGAAATTCTCAGGTAAGAAAAATTTCATAGAAGTGTATTTTGACAGTTTAGATTCAGAGCAGCCAACTCCTATTGCCGACTTTCATATTTCAGCTTTAGGAACTTCCAAAGCTGCATTTTCCTTAAGAGCAAGTGCTACAGAACTCGAGTTGAATGGAAAGAAATTTATGATAGACGATATGTCTTCCAGAGAAACCGTTGCTCTTAAGATCTCTGTAAATAAGCAGTCTAATTTACTTGGAACACTGATTCGTAAAAATTCAGGCATCTTGAGTAATATTGAATCCTACCCAGTAGATTCAAGTGCTATTGAAAAAGGGAATTATTCCTGGGAAGTTTGTATTCCTCAAGCTGAGAATCGTTCGGGAGATACAGCTTATCTATACGGATTTCGAATCGGAAAAGAATGATATAAGGATGTCAGGAGATTGAATTATGCCAACTTATGATTATAGATGTAAAACCTGCGGAAAAGAATTCGAACATTTTCAATCAATGAAAGATGATGCGCTGACTAATTGTCTTTGTGAGAAATCTGGTGAAGTTGAGAGATTGATATCCAGAGGTTCTGGTATCATTTTCAAAGGATCAGGATTTTATGTAAATGATTACAAAAAGTCTGAGTCTTCAACAACATCTTCACAGACAAGTCCCCCAGCTAGTCCAAGTACTAGTTCAACACCAAAACCTACTTCTACTGAATCATAGTTGGGTAGATTAGGTATAGTTGCTGGTGGAGGTGAGCTACCTTTCATTGGACTAAAAGAGGCTATAAGGATGGGAGAGGATCCTATTCTATTAGGCTTAAAAGAATCTGATTTTGATCCAAATGTAGAGCCTTCACGAACAATTCAAGTTCACCTAACTAAAATTGGTTCAATACTTAAACTCTGTAGGAAAGAAAATATCAACAGAATTTTACTCACAGGAAAAGTTAGAAAGGATTTACTTTTCAAGGGATTGAAATTTGACCTGAAGGCCTTATCTATTCTTGCAAAAACTATTAATCGAAATGATCATCCAATATTTTTAGCGATTGCTGAAGAATTTGAAAAACACGGAATCATTTTTGAATCACAAAAGAAATTTCTATCCCCTTTACTTCTTAAACAGGGTCGTTATACCAAAAAGAAACTGAGTTCCATAGAAATCGAGGACGTTGTGTTCGGTATGGATTATGCAAAAAAAATAGCCGATCTTGATATTGGTCAATCAGTTGTAGTTCTAGAAAAATCTGTTATAGCTGTTGAAGCTGTTGAAGGGACAGATGAGACAATTTTAAGAGCGGGTCAATTGACACATAAAAAAGGTGGATCAGTTGTATGCAAATCTTCAAAATCATCCCAGGATGAAAGATTTGATCTACCTGCTGTTGGCGTTCAAACCTTGGAAATACTTAAGAAAGCAGGTTGCAGAACTCTAGCCATCCGAGAAGATGAAACTATTGTAATTCGTCCCAAAGATACTATCGAATATGCAGAAAAAAATAAAATCAATTTAGTGTGTTATGGCAGCCAAGGCAAAAAAGCAATCAACCAATTCCAAAAACTCTAGCAAAACTAAGAAATCCTTAGCCACTTCAACTAAGAAGAAATCTAAGGATTCCATTTTTATTTTAGCAGGAGAACATTCAGGTGATATTCTCGGTGCTGAATTGTTGCATATTTTAAATCGTTACCTCCCAGATTCTCATTTCTATGGAGTCGGTGGATCTGCTATGCTTGAGGAAGGATTAGAATGTATTGAGGATATTGAAAATCTCAGTGTTATTGGTTTCTTCGAAATTCTAAAAAAATATAGCTTCCTTAAAAAACTTTTAGAACGATTGATCCAGGAGATTCTCAATAGAGGAACTAAAGTAGTCATTCTTATTGATTATCCTGGATTTAATTTACGTTTGGCGGAAAGACTAAAGAAACATGATATTAAAGTGATTTTCTATGTTTCTCCTCAGATTTGGGCATGGAAATTCAATCGAATCTACCATATTCGAAAGAATATAGATCTAATGCTTACACTTTTTCAATTTGAAGAAGATCTTTACCGCAAATATGGAGTTAATGCATTTTTTGTAGGTCATCCTATTTCTAAGAGGATTCGTGATAGTAAGAAAGAAGAATCTCCTATTAAAATTGATAAAACAATTTTAGAAAATCGTCATATCATCGGACTTCTTCCCGGTTCTCGGGGCCAGGAAATCAAAAAACTTACAGTTCCATTGCTATCTTCAGCAAGTAAAATTGTGGATCATTATGCTAAAGATAAAAAGGCTAAAAAGTTTCTTTTCTTACTTCCAAATATCAATACTAAATATGAAAACTTCATTCTTGAACAGATAGCAATATTCAAAAAGAAGAATCCTAATTTAATGATTCAATATGCTTTTAATTCTTCCCTTCAAGTCATGGAACAATCAAAAATTCTTTTGATTGCTTCGGGAACTGCAACTCTAGAAGCCACATATTTTGCAAAACCTATGGTGATAGTTTATAAGGTAAGTATGCTTACTTATATAATAGGAAGCTTACTATTACGTACTAAGAATGTGGGTCTTGTGAATATTCTAGCTGGCGAAGAGGTTTGTAGAGAGCTCTTACAAGCGGAATGCAATGGTGATTATATCTCTGAAGAAACTATTCGAATTTTAGATGATACTAAATACCGAAAAAAGATTTCTGATAAAGTTCTAGCAGTAAAAACGAGAGAATTGCAAGAAAGCGATGGGTCTCACAATGCAGCAAAGACAATTATGAATTATCTACGTTCTATCTCGACTTAATATTTAAGTTTACATCTAAGTTTAAACTTAAAGCTTTAAAAAAGACTAAGTAATCTATTTCACTTGGTCTGAACTAAACGGACCAATTCTTCCTTCCAAAGCCCTAACCAGACTTTTTTCTTCCTGTCTTGGAATAAAAAATAACCTGTGGGAACTGTTTCTGATTCTGATTGAATACGAACACCTTTGCCGTCAGAAAGTAAAATATATTCTTTGGATTCTTGAGAGAGAAAGCCTTCAAGATTGATATCTGTTATAAGAATGGCATAACCTGATTTTGTATTGAAGTCTAGTCTTGAATGAGATGAAGATGGCAAAATTTCCCAAACGCCCTCTAATTGCATGGGTCCTTCGGTTTTAAAATCTGACTGCTCTTCACTACAATTAATAGAAAAAAATAAAATGAAAATTATTCCAAGTATCGTAATGTTTCTTTTTATATTCATTTGCAAGTATCTGCTTCCTCTACCAATTGTATTGTTTTGTATTCATTATCTACCTTACCATAAAGTGTATAGTTAGGTAGATTGTTTTTGGTATTTCCAAAACCCTTCCACTCTTTTCCTGATTTAGAAATTATACTTATACTCCTATAATACGAATTTTCAAAGTAATGATCCATTTCAAAACTTAGATCAAATTCTTCTGAATTACTCCATCCAGGCAATGGAAAACGATCTGTATTATTTGTAGTTTCAGAATTTTTATTATCTTCGTAAATTTTACTATTTTTGAGATTCCAAGTAGATGAATGATTTCCTTGTTTGGTTATCGAATTAAAATCGGATCCACTAGAACGAAATCGGTAATCTAAATCAATTTTATCTGGTATAATATCTTTTCCACAAAGTTGAAAAATTGGCTTCTTCCATTCAAAATCATCCAAATTAATATTAAATTCCATATAAGGTGATTTAGTTGCAAATTGTGAACTGAACGAAAGAGAATTTTTAGAATTTTGTTGGTTTGCTTTTGCAGAGATCCGTCCAGATTGTATAGAAATAGAGTGATTCCAATCCAAAGATTCCGAGCCTTGCTCTTGAATTAGAATTTTTTTGATATTCCCATTCCAAACCAAATTCATATCTTCTAGAAGGTATTTGTAAATTTTTTGTTGTGTGAAATACTCTTCGGGAATCATTTTTTCTTGGCGTTCTTTTATTTCATTTTGGATATATTTATTTAAAGAAATTTTGAGATTCAACCAATCATCTAATTGTAAGGTTTCAAGTTTAGTATCAATGTTCCCTGTCATACCAACTGGATAGTAAGTTGTTTTATTTGGACGAAATGACTTCCAAAATTGTAATTTAACTTTTGATGTTAAGTTTAAATTGGATGAAAATAGTTTACCCTTTAGTATTGATTCCAATTGATTTTCTTGGATATTTGTCTCCCATTTATCCCAAGATAAATCAAATTGACTATCCTTCCATAATCCTTTCTCCCAGCTACTTTTACCATTTACAAGAAACCAATTGTTTCGGGTACCAGATTCTTTCCATTCAAAGTTTCCTTTGTATGAGCCTTGAATCAAAATATTATTCCAACCAGGAAGTGAGGATTTTATCTCAGCCATTTCCGGGAAATTCCATGTGAGCTTAGATGAATCCAATTCATTTTCATTTATTACTGAATAATTCCACTCGCCCCAATCATTCAAATAATTACGATCGGTGCTAATTATCTTAGTTGCTAAATCTTTTTGATATTTAAAACTATTCTTAAAAGATACATCTTCCCAATTTGCTTTATCCCAGAAAATGAAATTGCCTTTCATATTATTCCATTCTGCATCCGATTGAAAAACTTGTTGAAACTCGGATTGTTGAAAGCTAAAAGTTCCACTTGTAATCCCTTCATTTGCATCAAATAAATGTATCCATGAGGCTAGACCCTTAACTTCATTAGTGTCTAAATTTTTCAATCGAGTGTTCATTTCTATACTAGATGGTTTTCCATCCTTAAGTAAAATACTTCCATTGCCTTGGATGCGTGTTACAAAAGGTAACCAAAACCAACCATTTGAATAACGAAATTCAATACGATCTTCTGATTTATAAAATAGCCAATCTGTTCTTTGTTTAATATTTAAAATTTGGTTTTCACTTTCAAATACATCTATTTGTAAACCCGAAAATTCTACCTCTTGGATATTGGCTCTTAATAGATAATCAACCAATGACGAAAAGAAGTCATCTCCTGTATCGATTTGGATTTTTGGATTGATGATTTTAATTTTCTTGATATAAGGATTCTTAGAAAATAAAGACGAAAGCTTAAGCCCTATCTTTTTAGATTGAAGTAATTTACGATTATAGGTAAAGTCTTCTTCTTGAGAAATCATTAAATCCTCAATTAGTATACCTTCCCAAATTGAAAATTCTATTATCCCCAAATCTACAGCTTTGGATAGATCTTTATTGATTACCTGAGTAATGAAATTACGAATATCATTAACTTGGATCCTTGATTCAAAAATTGTATATTCTAAATAACGAATTGTTCCAAAGTAGGAAGTAATTAAAAAAGCACTTCCAATCAATAGATATTTGATGAATGGCAATTGAATAAAGAAAAGGATTTTCTCGATCGAGAGGGAGCTGAACCATTTCTCGATCGGAAGAGATTTCATTTTAAAAATTGGAAATTAAAAAATATTAGTTGGAACCTAGAATCTGAGCGCAGTCATTTTTAATACTAGAAAGACTTACAGAATTTGGATATTCTTTAAGACCTAATTCCGCAACCTGCATACTTTTTTTATAAAAGTCTAGACTCTTATTAGTATAACCCATTTTATAATAAGTTTTAGCTGCAGTCTCATAGTAGAAATGATCTTTGTGGATTTCAGGTCCTTTATATGCTCTACTTAAAGCAGCTAAGGCTGGGTAGTATTCTTTCTCTTCGTATAAAGAGCGAGCAACCATTTTCTTTCTTTCATGATCATTGTAATTACGATCTAACTTTTCAGAGGTACTAAGATAACCGATTGCCTGACTGTAATCAGATTTACCGTAATATGCTTTGCCTAAGTATAGATTCACTTCGGAAGGATTCACTGCCTTAGTATTAGCCTGCAAAACTTCCTTTAGCAAAGAAGCAGCTTGGTCATAATTTCCGTGGTCTACAAGTATTTTAGCTTTATCAAGTTTTAGTTGTTGCTTTCGGTCTTCGGGGATGGAAATCAAGGATAACTCAGAATTGATTGATGTAATCTTTTCTTGAGTTGATTTCTCCATATTTTCTGATAAATCTGAATTCTCTTTCTCTTGGCCTGAGGAACATCCTGTTCCAGCTAGTCCTAAAAGTAAAAGCATCACTATTATTAATCTCATCTTAAATATTTAACCGACCTTCAATTTTTCTAATTCTTTCAAAAAGTCAACTCCTGCATCAGGAGAAGCATCCTCCAACTTTTGGAGGTTGATTGTATCTGCATCGATTTCCTCAAGAAACCTCGAGGGACTTGTATCCATGCTCTCCCCATACTTTCTACGGGTCTTCGCTGATGTCAAGAATAATTTCCTTTTGGCACGAGTCATAGCGACATAAAACAATCTTCGTTCTTCATCTACAGAATTCCCCTCTTCTACTACTCTAGAATTAGGGATAACTCCTTCCTCTATACCTACGACAAATACGGACTCAAACTCAAGTCCTTTTGATTGATGAATTGTAAGAAGTTGCACTCTCTGGTCTTCCTTCTCTTCATCTTGGGGTTCATCTTCCATGAGCAGAGCAAGGCGTGCAAGGAAATCAAATAGACTTGGTTTTTCTTCTCTATCCTCATCATCTTCAAAAAAGGAGAGCATATTCACAAGTTCGGACATATTGTACAGTCTTGCCTTGACTACCTTCTCATCGGTCTCATCTAATTGAATTTCCCGCTCCATTCCGCTTTCTTGGATAAATTCTCTAAGAATGGGAGCAAGCTTAGTGGATTGTGCAAATTTCTTTCTATACTTATCTAATAATTCAGAATAATTGTACATCTCCTCCCTAACCTTAGCTTTAATTTCGGTAAGGTAATCAGGAGAGGCTATAATCTTATCCATGATATCATGTAAAGAAGTTCCTTCGTGTATAGAAGCATTGTGCATAACAGCCATGCTTTTCTCACCTATTTTACGTTTAGGAGTATTGATTGTTCTCATCATAGCAAGTTCATCTTTGGGATTGGCTATGATACGAAGATAGGCTATTATATCACGGACTTCCTTTCTATCGAAAAAATTATATCCACCGACCACTTTGTACGGAATATTTCGCATTCTCAATTCTTCTTCGAAGGGTCTTGCTTGGAAATTTGTTCGAAATAAAATAGCAAGATCTTTCAGCTTAGCACCTTTTCTTTGTGCTTCTTCAATTTTGCTCACAACAAAAATTGCCTCTTCCCTTTCATCCTGGGTTTCAAAATATTCAATTTTCTCATCCGAGTAAAGACTGCTGAATAATTCTTTGGCTCTTCGGTCTAAATTTTTTTGGATAAGGCTATTCGCTGCTTTGATAATCATAGAGGTTGATCTATAGTTTTCAAGAAGTCTCACGACTTTGGAATCAGGGAAATCATTTTCAAAGTTTAAAATCAATTGTATATTAGATCCCCGAAATGCATAGATGCTTTGGTCGTCATCTCCCACCACACAGAGATTGCGGTGTGGGCCTCGGAGCAGTGTTAAAAATTCATATTGCAATTCGTTGGTATCTTGGAATTCATCCACCATGAAAAAATTGAATTTCTTATGATAGCCCTCGGCAACTTCGGGAAACTTTGTAAAGAGTGAAGATGGTAGTAAAATTAAATCGTCAAAATCTAATGAGTTTGTATCCTTAAGAGAATCTATATAATTCGGGTAAATTTCTCTAGCTACAATATCTAATTCATTGCTGGAATCATATAGTCTATCCAGGTAAGTATTTTTCGTATTTTTAACAAGAGATATACGGCGAATGATTTCTTTAGGTGGAAAATCTTTTGGATTCCACTTTTTAGCCTTCATCAACTGAATGAGAAGTGCCTCTTGGTCATTGGAATTGAGTAAAAGAAAATGATTGCTATAACCTAGTTTATCTATATGTTCTTTAAGAATTTTCAAACCTAAGGAATGAAATGTTGAAAGTATAATCCCTCTAAGTGAGGTTCTTGGAACCATCTTCCTCAGTCTGGATTCCATCTCTCTTGCACTCTTGTTGGTAAAAGAAAGAGCAACTATTTTGGAAGCTTGGATTTTCTCATTTTGAATCATGTGGGCAATACGATTTGTGATCACACGAGTTTTCCCTGAGCCAGCGCCTGCAAAAACAAGAAGTGGACCCTCGACTTTCCGAACAGCTTCCAATTGATTGGGATTTAATTCCATAGTATAGGAGACAAAATAAAAAAACGAGAAGCAGGAGCAAGAAAAAACAGATTTCGTCTTGGAAGGAATCAATTCTTCAGAATGATGGGATAATATGGAATTCGGAAATCCTACTGACAATCTCTGGCCTAGGAAGAATCGAAAAGTTCTCCAAGACACACCCATTTTCAAATTGGTCTCTCACGACGTTACCCCCTTTGGAAAGTATTTTACAAAACCATTCTACGTCCTAGAATCAAAATCTTGGGTCAATACTATCGCGATTACTGACAAAGATGAAATTCTATTAATACGCCAATACAGACATGGACTTCATGAATACTGTATTGAAATTCCTGGTGGAATTGTTGATGAAGATGGCGAGGATGCTCCGCTTATATCTGCCAAAAGGGAACTTGTAGAAGAAACTGGCTACACTGCTCCTGAATGGAAGTTCATAGGAAAGGTATCTGGAAACCCAGCTATTTTCAATAATTACTCCTATACCTTTTTAGCATTAGGTGCTACAAAAACGACTAAAGTAGATTTCGATGAAGCAGAGGATATAGAAATAGTGCTGGTTCCTAAGGATCGCATAATTGAACTTATTCGAAATGGAACCATACACCATTCCATGATGGTAGCAGCACTGAGCATGTATTTGATTCATGAAAAATTCTAATTCCAAGTGGATAGATAATTACGCAATCTTTCGAATTAGAGACTTTCGCTTTTATATACTTTCCAGACTTCCCTTTGTTCTATCTATTCAAATGCAAGCTGTCATAGTTGGCTGGCAGATTTATGATATCACCAAAGATCCATTAGCTCTAGGTCTGATAGGACTTGCTGAAGCTATTCCTTCCATACTTGTAGCATTGTATGCAGGACATCTAGCTGATCGTTTTGAAAGAAAACGAATTGCAATTTATTCAAATTTCGTATTGATCCTTTGTTCTTTTTTACTTTTTCTTTTTACCTTGGATGGCCAGAAGTTCATTACAAACTACGGAGCTAGTCCCATTTACTATGTTATTATTTTATCTGGGATAGCTCGTGGATTTATAGGCCCAAGTATTTTTGCATTTATGACCCAGATTGTTCCCAAAGATCTCTATCCAGAATCTGCTGCTTGGTCTGGTACTAGCTTTCAGATTGGATCAGTCCTCGGGCCTGCACTGGGTGGTTTGATCTATGGATTCTATGGAGTGAGCGTTGCTTATTTTGTTGATTTTTTCTTTGTTACTTTATCCTTTCTTTTCTTGATGCAAATTCCAAGCAGATCCTTACCAGAGATTCCCTCCAAGGAAAGTTTATATGCCTCCCTTTCTGCTGGAATACGCTTCGTATTAAAAAATGAATACGTATTAGGTGCTATGTCATTGGATATGTTTGCTGTGCTTTTCGGTGGAGCGGTTGCGCTTCTTCCTATTTTTGCAGCAGAGATTCTTCATGTGGGTTCAGAAGGATTAGGCTTCTTACGAGCTGCTCCATCAGTTGGTGCAGTTCTTGTTGCAGTCTATCTTGCCCATCGTCCTCCACTCAATCATTCTGGAAAAATACTTCTCGGTTCCGTAGCAGGTTTTGGACTTTCCATGCTGCTCTTTGCAGTTTCAAGTAATTTCTTACTTTCTCTATTTGCCTTATTTTTAAGTGGAGCCTTTGATTCTGTAAGCGTTATTATACGGTCAACTATAATGCAGATCATGACACCTGATTCTATGCGTGGTAGAGTGAGTTCAGTCAATAAAATGTTTATAGGTTCCTCCAATGAAATTGGTGCCTTTGAATCAGGAGTAACTGCAAGATTTATGGGAACAGTTCCTTCCGTTCTATTTGGTGGAGCTATGACTTTGGGAATTGTTGCTCTTAGTACCAAAGTTTTTCCCAAATTAATTGGATTAGAATTAAAAGACTTCATAACTAAAAAAGAAAAAATCTAAAAATCAATTAAAAAAATGATTTCCCTACTTCTATTTTGGGAAGATAAAGGATCATTATGAAACTCTTCATCTTCCTTTTTCAAATAATGCAAACTGGATTATTTCAGGTTAAAAATTTTCTAAGAGGCACTAAGTATTCCTACTTATTGATACTTCCTCTTATTCTTCCTTTCTTCTCTTTAGCTGCTCAATACAAATCATTGGATTGGAATTCCATTCAAGTTGAGGCGACATTAAAAAATAATGGAAATTTAAAAATTGCAGAAACTCAATCCATTCTATTCACGGGAGATTGGAATGGTGCCTATCGTAAATTCGATTTAGGATTGGGACAAAAATTAAAATTTCATTCCATGGAAATTCTTAGAAATAATGGGGAATGGGAAACTCTTTCCGATGATTCTATCGATATCAAAGATTCTTATCTCTACTATCCATCTGAGTCTACTGTAAAATGGAGATCACGGTATCCTCATGATCCAATTTTTGAAGGAGAAACAATAATATACCGTTTGAATTATGAATATGAAAATATCTTAGATAATAAATCAGCAAACGTATTCCAATTAAACCATGACTTTGGATTTGAAGATCGAAATGGAGAGATACGAAAATTTAAAGTAAATTTATCTTGGGAGGACAAGTGGAAATTGGTTTCTCAGAATAATTTGCAAGTTCTTTCCTCAGAAACAGAAGAGAAAAAACTTTCATTCACTGCACCTACTGCCTTACAACCTGGTCAAAAAATGATAGTTACCTCTGATTTTGATTACAACGGTGATATATCTACTCTAAATCAAATTTCAGTTCTAGCCGTATATGGAATTCGGATTTCTCATTTTATACTCTTACTATCATTTGCTGGAATGGTAAGCTTTTTCATTTACCTGTATTGTAAGCAAAAAGGTTTTTTTAAAGAACCAAAAAAAATAAAATCTTGGGAAGAATTTCGAGAATTTCTAGGTGACCTTTTACCAGAAGAAATAGCCATACTCTCCGAAAAAGGTTTAGTGGCATCCTGGATGGCTCGAATGATACTCGAGAAAAAAATTCAGTTTTTTCCAAGCGAGAAACAAGAATCAAGATTAAAATTACTTGTAGATCGCTCTTCTTTATCAGAAAGTGATGCAAAAATTATTGAAAGCCTTTTTGTGGAAGGAGTAACATCAATTAGCATTTCTGAGCTAAAGAAATTCTATAAGAGGAAAAAAACATCCTATTCTCTTGCAGAAAGCATTCGAAGTAAAACAAATCAGAATTTAATTGCGAAAGGAATCCTTCCAGAACATCAATCCTTCTTTGGTAAAATCATAGAAGTATTTTTAGATAAAATAGTAATGAACGTATTTTTCTTTTTCCTTTTAGTGATTGGAGTATTTTTTATTTTTAAATTTTTTATAGAACCAATCTTAGAAGTAAATTTCATATCAGGAGGGAGATTCTTCTTTTTCATTTTCCTATTTTTCTTCTCAAGACTTATGATGAGTCTATTCAATGATGATCACTACGGATTTTATGATTTAAAATACAATAGAGTAAGATACTTTCTAATTAGATATTTACTCTCAATGATTCCCAGTTTGTTGATTTTTGCGTTTTATTTTTGGAGCCTAGATCTAAGTGTTGAATTGTATTCGATTCTGCTTGGTTTAGCTGGACTAAGCATATTAGAATATTTATGGAATACGAATCCGTTAAAACATATGAAACAAATTGAAATTAGCCTATGCGCACTTTCCATGAAAAACTTCTTAGATGCCAAACTCATCTCAGATGAACCCTGCGATATTCCTCAAGAATATGCGAGTTATATTCCTGCCTTTGATCTTGAATTTGATGTGAAGTATAGAATCGAAGACCTTAGGAAACCGGATTGTCTTTATTTACTTCCGCAATATTTCGATAATTGGCAAGAAGTAATGAACCAATACCAAAAGAATCAGACATCCCAATCGAATCGACATTCTTCAAATACAAACTTTACTTCTGCAGAAAATTCTTCCTCTTCCGACTCTGGAATTTCTTATGGAGTAGCAATAGGACTCGCTTTGGGAGGCTTATTTGGAGGAGCTGGTGCATCCGCTTCTTGGTCAGAAATGAGTGAGTTTTCTTCCTCTGCTCAGTATTCTCCTCCCTCTAGTTCTTCTTCCTCTTCTGGTTCAAGCAGTTCAGGTGGTGGTGGAGGTGGAGGATGGTAGAAATAATTATATGAAAGATTCTAAAATCATTGCAGAAGAAATAGGCAGGTATTTCTTCGATCATCTACAAGCAGAATTACAAAAAGATCCAAGTATCATTGATGCGATAGGATTTGATTATAAAACACCTAGAGAAATTCATAAATCAGTTTTAAAAGATTTATTAGAAATCTTTCCAAATTTAATAAACCTTCCGAGGCCAAATTATAATTTATTCGAGAGATGGGTAAAATGGAATAACTTTCCAATTGCTTATAAAGATTTTACTTTTGATGCCTATAATATTATATTTCTTTATAGAATCATAGCAATACGAAATTTTTCCAAAGAAAGCAGCCAGTATTTCAAAAAGGTCACCTTAGAAGTATTCGATAAATTTGATTATAAAAGACCAGGATTTTCCGTATCAGGTTTTCTTGATTTTGAAAATAATATGCGAGAATTGCTTCGCAAAATACTATTAGAAATTCCAAACATTGACCAAGAAGAAGCATGGAATTTACTCTTTGAACAAAGTAAGGAATACCAGGCTGTGGTTAATGAATTTTTTGAAAGTATATTAAAGAAAGCCTTAGATGATTCAGAACGCCTTTTGAAAAATATCTTACCAGAAAAAATAGCAGATGAACTTAAATCTTCAAACAAAGTTATACCAAAACACATACCTGAAACCTCAGTTGTATTTACAGATTTTAAAGGCTTCACTCAGCTAACAGAAAAAATGGCACCAGAGTCACTGATCCAAGAACTGGACAATTGCTTTTCTGTCTTTGATCAAATCATAGACTCACATAAAATTGAAAAAATTAAAACGATTGGAGATTCCTATATGTGTGCCTCAGGGGTTCCTGAGCCAAGTCATACTCATGCAATAGATGCCTGTCTTGCAACACTAGAAATGCGTGATGCAATGCGTGAACTTTACATTCAAAGAAGTAAAAATGGGGAATTGTATTGGAAGGTTCGTATTGGAATTCATACAGGTGAACTCACAGCTGGAGTAATTGGCCAGAAAAAATTCTCTTACGATATCTGGGGCGACACAGTGAACACTGCTAGTCGAATGGAAAGTTCAGGTATAGAAGGTGAAATCAATGTTTCAAAATCTGTATACGATAAGGTTCATTTTTTCTTTGATATGGAATCTAGAGGTTTTATTGAAGCCAAGAATAAAGGAAAAATAGAAATGTATTTACTCAAAGGACTCAAGAAAAAATACCAGAATCATTTAGATAATTCAAAACCAAATGAAGAATTTACCTCGATCTACGATAGAATTTCTAAAGGTGCAAGAATTAAAAGAAATCAAAATCTTTAAGCTAGCATTATCTTAATTTAGTAAAACATG
>Ga0100378_1003454_pt1 | contig 15109 bp, 14 predicted proteins | sample CryGeymeta201502_FD_81535 | JGI IMG/M metagenome (GOLD analysis project Ga0100378, IMG submission 81535) | Groundwater microbial communities from Crystal Geyser aquifers in Utah, USA - Crystal Geyser metaG 2015-02 | ecosystem: Environmental > Aquatic > Deep subsurface > Groundwater | place: USA...
AAAGGAACTATATAATTGGGATTGGGGATTGGGGATTGGGGATTGGGGATTGCCCAATCCCCAATCCCCAATCCCCAAATTAAAACAATAACCAAACACCAATTAAACAACTAAAATTATATTATACTTTATATAACCTAATAAATATAAATTTAATTATTTAACTAATATATCAATTAAATATATTTTTCATTATATTTATTAAAAATGGTAAATAAAGTTGTTGTAGTTGACGGCAAAGGACATTTAAAAGGAAGATTAGCCTCATATGTAGCTAAACAATTATTAAACGGACAAAGAGTTACAGTAATAAGATGCGAACAAGTTTTAATGTCAGGATCTTTATTCAGAAATAAACTTAAATATATGGAATTCATGCACTTAACCATGAGTACTAAACCAAGCAGAGGAGTACAACATCACAGAGCCCCATCAAGAGTTGTTTGGAGATGTATCAGAGGAATGCTCCCCCATAAAACTAAAAGAGGAGCAGCCGCCTTAGGAAGATTAAAATGTTTCGATGGATGCCCATTAAGTTGGAATGCAAAAAAGAAGATGGTTGTCCCCGACGCATTAAAAGTTGTTAGACTAAAGCCAAGAAGTAGATTCTGTCAACTAGGTGATGTTTTAACACAATGCGGATGGAATAACGCTGAATTATTAAGAAACTTAGAAGTAGAAAGAGTAGGAAGAAACAAAGCATGGTATAAAACTAAATCACAAAGAGGCAAAGATAGAACTGCAAAATTAAAGACTAGCGAAGAATTGAAAAAGGTAAACACCGAATTAGCAGCTTACGGATTCTAGATAGTTATTTAAATAATATCAATAAATTCAAAAATATGTTTATTTTATAAAATATATAATTCTATGATAATAAGGATAATAACGTTATTATAATCTTTATTATTATAAACTTATTATAAACTTTTTAATATTATTTTATACTTTATTATAATATTATTCTTAAACTTTATATAGTTTATAAACTTTACAGTTTAATTAACAACTTATTTATGTTTTATGTTTTAATTAATTATAAACGATTAAACAATTTTTTTAATAATGGATAAATTCGAAGTATTAGATATAATTGGTCAAGGCACATTCGGAACAGTATACAAAGCAAAAGAAATCTCAACTGAAAATATATTTGCTTTAAAAATCATGAAGAATTCTTTTAACTCCTGGAATGAATGTGAACGACTACGAGAAGTCAACTTTCTCAAAAAATTCGAACATGAAAATATAGTTAAACTATATGAAGTAATAAAAGATAACGATAAACTTATTCTAGTATTCGAATATATGGAAATGAACTTATACGAGTTAATTAAACAACATATATCATCAAACAAGAAGATTAATGAAAAAACCATTAAAGTAATAATTAAACAAATCTTAAAGGCTCTAGCGTATATGGAAGAACAAGGATATTTTCATCGTGATTTAAAACCGGAAAATATTTTAATAACAGGTACAACAGTAAAAGTAGCTGACTTCGGTTTAGTTAAAGAAATTAATTCTCAGCCACCTTTTTCGGATTATATAAGTACAAGATGGTATAGAGCTCCTGAATGTTTATTAAATTCACTGATATACGATTCATCCATTGATGTTTGGGCTGTTGGATTAATTATGACCGAACTTTATAATTTAAAGCCTTTATTCCCAGGATCAAATGAAATTGATCAATTATCAAAGATATTTAAGGTGCTAGGCTACCCATCGTTTTTTCATTGGCCTGAAGGGGTTATTCTTGCTAAAAAACTAAATTTCAAACTACAGAATAATATAAACAGTGTAATATTCCTAGAAAGATTACTACCAGACATATCACGAGAAGGTTTAAATTTAATAGAGGACATGCTAAATTTAGATCCGAATTGTCGTCCGAAGGCTTGTAATCTATTGAAACATCACTACTTTAAAGATAAGATAGATAGAGTATTATCAGCTGATCCTAAAATAAATTCTGCGAGCAATACAATGACTAACAGTATGTTAAATGCAAATTTAACTAATTCGGTCATAACTTTAACTGCAAAGAGTATTATGTCTAATAAGCCAAATATGAACACTGGAATGACTGGGAATAGGAAGCTTAATATGAATAATATAGCTAATTTGACGAATATGACGAATATAGCCAATATGACAAATCTTTCTAATTATAAATCTTATAAATCTAATGATTCAAAAGTAAAATATCTCGAAATGTCATTTTGTCAAGAAGAGTCTAGTCATTCTAGCGACTTTAATAAAACAAAAATTAACCATAAGAATAATTTGAATAATATCAATAATAGCAATAATATCAATAAAAATAGTATGAGTAGGAATAGGTTAATTAATAATAAAGTGAATGATAAAAAGTCTAATAAAATAAATAATATGATATTAAAGAAGTTATCAACAAATAAGAAAAATATTGATTTATCAAAAATAGTTTATAATAATGAGCTAAGTAAAGATAATGACAACTTAATTAAGATAAAAACTAATGACTCACAAGAATACTCAACTTCTTTTTTAAAAAGCAATTATCAAAGTTTATTACTAAATGATAATGTAAATTTATTACAACCTTCTCCTCGTACTCCTTGCTTTTCGAAGAAAAAAAGTATTTTTTATTTTGTAAACTTAAAAGATAAAGAAAACAAAAGAGAACATCATGGAATAAACGAAATAAAGACATCCAAAGCAAAAAACAATCAAACTGATTTAAGCACACATGTAATATTATCAATCTTTAATCTTTTAATAAACCTTAATATTTATAGTAAAGTCAATTAAATTATCCACATTTACATTTTTAATATTTAATATAGTTACCTCTTCTCAACTTCAATAGTAATAGCAATTATATAAACAATATAAACGAACATAATAAAAATAATACAGGAGTTATCAATCCTACAGGGCGAGAAAAGATGAAGTCGTTCTCAAAGAAGTTGAATATCTCACCTATATTTGAAAAGTTTGAAAAGAACAGCAAAGAATTTTCTAAAGAATTTCATAAAGACTATACTACAAATCCAGAACAAAGTAATTTTATTAAAAAAACTTACATAACTTATAAGACTTATATAACTTACATAACTTATATAACATTCTTAGGAAATGTATTTCCCAAACCAAAACTACTTATACCTAAACATAACCACAATAATTCATCAAATAAAAATAGCAAAGAAAAGTCTCTTAAAAATCAAATTCCTTTTCCACTACCTATACCAATGAATATTAATCAAATTAACAATATTAATTTATCTCCGAAGTACACAAAGGAAAGAAATCTATTTGAAATGAAACTTAATCATGAATATTCAAATAAATATTTAAATATTGATAACTATACGACGTCAATAAATTCTACTACAAACGTATCAAAAATAAAAATGGCAAATAATATAGTTATGCTTCCGATAATCAATTCTAATAATCCTAGTAGTAATAATGTTGTACCACAAAAATTTAAGCTTTTAAAAGTAAAAAGTAAAGAAAATTGCCATAAAGATATATATAAAAATGATACTCAAGTAATAAATGTAAGTAATTACGGAACGTATAATCTCAGAAATATAAATAAGTTATCGAAGTTAAATGAAGTTTCGAAAAATAAAGATAGTAAGGAGAAGGATAGTAAAGATAAGGAGAAGGATAATACTGAGAATAAAGATTTTAAAGATATCAGAGATAACAAGGAAAAGAAAAAAAGACATATATCAGCATTAAGATTTTTAGATAATTCTTTCCTTGACCTAGATAATAATAAAAATGATAAACTGTTGGAAAGAAAAGCTGATAAAGTTGATAAGTTATCAGACAATAATTTGTTAGAAAAGTCAACAGATAAATATGAAAAAACACAAGGAAAGTATGAAAAAACACAAGAAAAGCACGAAAAACATGAAAAACCAGAAAAATTGGAGTTAAGAAATCACTCTCTAGAGAAATTATTCGAAAATGAGTCTAATTTAAAAAAGGAAGCTATGGCAATATTCAAAGATATGAAAAATAATAAAATTAATAAAGGCAAAAAGTTAATAAATAATTTGAACATAAATCTATTGAAATTCCAGAAAATTGAGCTAAATGGCTTATAAATTGCTTATAAATTAATTGTTACTGTCTCAGATCAAAATGTGATAAATGACAAATTGTTTGAATAAGTTGTATATTAGTTGTAATTATATAGTTTTTATAAAATATAATATTTATTTTCCTTTTTACTTTAATTTAGTTATTATATTTTGTATATTATTGTTAAAGTTTAATATTTAGGTATTAATTATTTATTATTTATTGTTAAATTTAAAGTACTTTTTGAATTTTAGTTAATTAGGTAATAAGTTAATTTAAGTTTTAAATAAAAATGAATGTATATAAAGATAAAGAGAATAATATAAAGTATTTCAACTCAAATAATTATGACCCAGATCTAGAAGAATGTTATCAAGAAAATCAACAACTACCATTATATGAATACTCAGGAAGTGCAGTTAATTTCTTAGATCAACCGAATACAAATAACAAAATAAACATTACAAACAATATAAGCAAAATAAACAAAATAAATAATACAAACAATATAAGCAAAACAAACTATACTATTAAAACAAATAACTTAAACACAAATACTCGTCCATATTCTTCAGTACAGAACTTAAAGATTAAACTAAATTTTGAAGTAAACGGGCAAGAAATTTGTGAATATTTAAATCCTAAAGAATCAATTTTAGACTTTGCAAATAAACTATCATTAAAATACTCTATTCAAGTTGAAAATATAATTCAAAATATATTTAGAAGTACAGATTATGAAAACAATTTAAATAATAATAAAAATTCTTCTAATACTAAGCCAAGGTTTACTTATAACAATTACAATAAAGAAGAAAGACAACAAATGGAAAATTATATTAATGCAGATAACGAAGATAATGAAGTTAACGAAGATAAGGAAGATGATGAATATAGTTATAAAATAAATCAAAATTTTAATTATATTGAATCTACTGATAACTTACTATTTCTAGATTCTGAACGTACTACACCTTTTAATAGTAATAACAAACTATCGAATAAGAATACTCCACCAAATGCTTCTGTATCAACTATACGTCCAAATCTTAATTTAAATAATAATAATTGTTTAGGATCAGGAGGTTCAACAAATAGACTTATTTCTAACTTAGATTCAACTAGGAATCAAAATAATAAAAAAATTGAAAGAAATCAAAAAAATTCAGGCTTAGGGCTAGGAGGTTCGGGATTAGGTACAGGGTCAAATACGAATAATAGTTTAAATATAGGTGATAGATTATTCCATAAAGGAATAGCGTCAAAAAATAGAAGTATGAGTAGGACAAAAGTAAAAAGTAATACAATGGAAGATGAGCTGAAAAAGTGTACGTTTTCGCCGAAAATCAATAAAAAGTCAGCAATGATGTCAATAGAAGTAATAATAATTACATAATAAATAATTACATTAATATAATTAGAGCAAATATAATAAAGTAATTCCTAAGTATCAACATTATACTAAAAGTGAAGAAGTAAAAAGTGATCGGAATGAATATGAACAGAATGAGCATAACGCAAATACAATGGAAGACTATTATATCGAGTAATTACTATAATTATATATAATTATCATTATATACATTATTTATTAAATTTGCAAAAATGCTATTCCTTTATTTACATTGTTTTATTATCTTTTTAGATCTAACAAACCTGCACATACAGGTGGTGGTGTCACTTGGCGAACCGAAAAACTATATAAAGACCATGAGAAGTTTAAGGCTAATAAAGACAAGTATAGAGAGTTTTATTATTCTCATAAATATAATTTCTCGCCAATGATTAATGATAAAACACCTACAAATATTAATAGATTTTATGATAGACTACAAAACTGGGTTGAAAAACGAAATGATAAATATTTAAAAGAACTTGATTCAGCTAATTACGATACAAGAACAGGAGTACGACTATTCTCACCTAAAATAAATAAATATAAACCAGCAAAACATACAACAATAACAAATATAAACACTCAACCGAATAAAGTAACAGTCGGTAGTGAAAACGAAGTAAAATTTGATTTTATAATTATTTAGGAAAATACAGTGATTGTCATAAACAAAGATACGGTTACAAATACTCAAGTCAATTTAAAAAGTGAATTCAAGACTGTTCAAACACTAACAAATACAATATTAAATACTCAAACAAATACACAAGTGAATTATAAACATAATAAACAGGACAGTAAACATGATTTCAAAAAAACTGATTTTAAAACAGATAACAAAAAGACTGACTTTAAAACAGAAAACAAAACAGATAACAAAACAGTAAATCGATTTACTACATTATCTTCAACATGGAAAATAACTAAGGAACGACAAAATAAATTAAAATCTGAACAAGAAAAAGAACAATTAAAGAAATGTAACGAAAAAAAGATTAGCAAAACCTCAGAAGATCTTACAAAGGAAGTTCATAAAAAGATCTTCACAACTTTGTTTAAGCAATTAGATTACGAAAATAAAAACAATATAGGAGGAAGTATTGATTTAAATTTAGTTGATCTTCCTACAAATATTAAAGATATTATATCTCCTTTATTAGAAGAGCTAGCAGAAGAAGGCGAGTCATTAACTTTAGAAGAGTTTGTCTTAGCTTGTGATGACTTATATAAAGTAAATAATTATAATATTTAACGTAAAATCAACAAATTATTAGGCTCTTCCTCATACAGATCAAAGTATTTTAACTCAATACTACTTTAGTATTTCTAAAATTAAGAAAGAAATAGAATATAAATCTAGTCTTGAATGTAGTTTTAAACCTAAAATTAATCCAAAATCAGTTAAAATATTTAATGAAAGTGGAGGAATAACAGAAAACTTTTTTAAATCAAAGTGGACTAGTAATAGTAATGATAGTACAGACAAATTTAAAGTCGAAGTTCATAATTTTCACAATCAGAAAAGTAAAACTAATATACAGGAGGAGACAATAACTTATCAACAACATTTAACTCGTAATTCTCGTTTTACAAATGAGGAGGCCAAAGAAAATGATAATGAAAATTAAGTTGAATAAGATGGATAAAAAGGAAAACATTAATGAAATAGCATTTAAAAAAGCATATGAAAGTATATGAAAAGCATTTGTATTAAAATTAGAAATTATGAAATATTTATGGATGAATGTATATAGAAAATGATAATTATAAAACATTATTAAATATAATGTAACTCAAATAGTAATTTATTAAATATTATTTATTGTTTTGTTATATTGTTCTTTGAACTTTATTAAAAAATAATTAAAGTATATTATATTGGAGAAATTATTAATTGAATTTATTATTTATTCTAATTAATATTTTATTATCATAATGAAAATAAAGTTAATAATCTCATATCTTAGATTACTTATTGCCATTTATATCATATCAAACATTGTTTCTAAGCAAAGTAGAGCCACGAATAACAACAATACCAACTCAACTAACATTACTGATTCAGAACAATGTGAGAAAAAAACAGGAATACTAATCAATGCTCTAATATACAAAACACCAATTCCTGAAGAATATTCCTATATTCAGAAATTTGTTTTTTACTCTGGTTATCTTAATAATTTAGGAGACTTTAACGGTTGTGAAAAATTAGAAGGAGCAGAGTATAACTTAGTATCAATAAATATACCTCAAGAAGGTGGTTTGATGGGCCCAGAAACAAAATTAAGTATTCGTAATGGAATTTGCTATTTTAAAGAGTGCAATACAGATTATTTAAAGCAAGCACAAGCAAATTTATTTGCCTTAGTTAAGAATTATGCTAATATTACTATAGATAATGCTACGTTGACTATAACGAATACTAAAGAAACTACTATTAATTTTAGAGAAAATTATCAATCAGGAATTATTGTTGTAATTGTTTTTATTTGTTTTTTAATAGCATTAAATGTTTTATTTTGTGTTCTAAAACCTTTTTATGAAAGAAAACATAAGCATAATGTAGAAAGTAAAGATAGAAGAGAAAGTAAAGATAAGAAAAAATTCGTTGAAGGCGAAGGACAAGGAGAGGAAAAAGTTAAGAAAGTTGGTAAAAGTAGAAAAGGTAGTAAGATAGATAAGGTTGAATTTTTAGAAGTAGATGATAAAGAAAATGAAGAAATGAAATATAAACATAAGAAAGAGAGAATGGGAGATTTTGCAATTAATATTGATAATGTTATGCAGGTTTCTTCTTCAGTTAATTATACAAGTGATTCTGATAAAAAAGAAAATGATAATAATAATGAAAAAGTCTTATCAGATAGTAAACCAGTAAAAGAAAAAGTAGATAAACCATTAATAGTTACTGACCTTAATGATTTCAACAAAGAAGCAAATACTAAAATTCCTAAGAAGCATCACACTAACGTTTTCTATCTCTTCCTTTCAAATTTTGATTTCTTTACTAATGCAAAAAAAATACTTAATACAGAAACCAAAGATGCACATGTACAGACTCTACGAGTATTCGACGGAGTTAGAGTATTATCAATAATGTGGGTTATATTTGGGCACGGATATTTAGGCATCGCTTTTGCAGGTACTACTAACTTCGTGGATATTGCAACAATGTTTACATCAACGTTTTTCCCATTCCTAGCAAGTGCATATTTTGCTGTCGATGTCTTCTTCTATCTTAGTGGATTTCTATTCTATATAGGTTTACAAAAGTACTTAGATAAAGATCTCTCGAAAGTAAAGATAATTTGCTTAGCTATTCTAAATCGATATATTCGTTTACTACCTCTTTACTTATTCGCAATATTTGGAACAATGTATTTAATGCCTTATTTAGGATATGGTCCAATATTTACCTTTGATAATGTAAGATACTTTATTAATTGCAAAACTAATTGGTGGTATAATTTATTATATATTAATAATTTCACTGATGAAGGATCAAGTTGTGTAGGTGTAGGATGGTATTTAGCAAATGATATGCAATTTTTTATTATCTCACTTGTTGTGTTCATTGCCTTTAATAGAAGCAAAATAGCTAGAGATATTACTTTCTTTGTTTTGTTTTTAATTTCAATGATATTATCCATTGTATTGTCGGTTATTAATAATTATAGCTTTAATGATTTTTCTCATAAATATGATGTAAAAGGAAATAATTTTAATGATTATTATGTTAAACCATATATACGAATTACTCCATATATTCTTGGATTATATTTTGCGGAACTTTACATTAGTACTCCAGTTTATTTAAAATACAAAAAAGATCAAAATCATAAGAAGTATAAGGAAGACGAAGAAAATCAACAAGAAGATATGAAAACAAAACTCTTAATAGGGGAATATAAAAGTGATATCACAACTAATAATTCATTTAGCTTAAGTTTCAATAGATTTTTATTAAAAAGTGATTTTACTTGTTGGACTCTTTTTATTATTTCGTATTTACTTCTTAATTTAATAATTTGGGAGACTTATATTACTAATAATTACCAATGCAGTCTTTGGCTACATGGGATATTCAATGGTTTTAATAAAGTGATATTTGTAGGATCTTTAGGAATGATACTACATTTAACATTTTTGGGAAAGCTAAGCTTTATTTATAACATACTCAGCTTTAAAGTATTTACTCCTTTGGCTAGAATTACTTTTGGAATATTTTTGATTCATCTTTATTTAATTCTTTTATTTTTCTACTCAGCGAACAATATATTCTACTTTTCTATTAGTGGTTTAGGAATATTATTTATGGGATTCTTTGTTGTTTCTGCTTTTCTAAGTTTCTTTGTGAGTTTAATATTAGAAAGTCCGATAATAGGAATTCTTAAGAAAACAATGGGAGGAGAATAGAAAAAGATATGTATGATATGTGAAGATGAAGAGCTTTAATTTAAAGATATTTTACTAATTAATATATATTTAACAACTTAATTTAATTTCAGTAAATGAAATGAAATCTTTTTAATAAAAAAACTAAGTAATAATAATATAATATTCTTCTTAAATATTAACTAATTTTTTATTGTTAAAAAATATGTCCAAAAATTATTTCTTTTAAATAAATATTAATTAAATTGATAATTTAAAACTTCGTAAACGAACTATTATATGCCTTTACTGTTTTCTCTACAAAATCTTTTGTCTTTGACGGACACTTTTCTTTCGTTACGTTGTCATCTGTTAAACTTTTACTATCAACTCCATACGGTCGAATATATCTAATAGCTTCCTCAACATTATCAGGGCCTAGCCCTCCTGCAATTATTACTGGAATTGATAGTTGCCTTACTATTTCTCTATCAATATTCCAATCATGTATTTTTCCTAACGCACCACAAACTTTTGTTTTAGGGCAATATGAATCAGTCATCACAAAATCAACGACTTTTTCATAAGATTTTGCAATTAATATTGCTTCAGGTCCTGAAATTGCAATGCTTCTCATTAATTTTTGCTTTGGGAATTTATTTTTTATTTCGGATACAGATCTTGAGTTTAACTCTTCCTCTAAAGCACCTAAGTGCATAATATCAGGCTTTAACTCTTCAATTACTTTTTCAATTAATTTTAAATTATTTGTAAGAGTTAAAATAACTTTGTTTATATGTTTCGGAATGTAATTGAATAATTCTAATATTAATTTTTTTCGTTGTTCGTATTCTTCATCTTTGAGTCCTAAGAAGAAACCAACATTATGTACGTTTAATTTAGATAAAAGAATAGCATCGTTTACTGAATAACATTCATATATTTGAATGACAAAAGAATTCATTTATGATTAATTTACATCAATTAATAATTATAATTATAAAGTATTGAGTTAATTGTTAGTAATATTTTAATATTAAAGAGTATAAAATTTTATAATTATTAGCAGTATTCAAACTCAAGTTAATCAAGTTATTAAATTTATTATATTATATAACATACTTAATTCTTCAAATAATCAAATTTATAATTACTATTAAACTTGTTAATTATGTTTATAAAGTTAATTAAGTTTATTAAGTTAAAAAAAAGTTAATTAAGTTAATTAAGTTTATTAAGTTTATTTAGTTTATTAAGTTTATTAAGTTTATTAAGTTTATTAAGTTTATTAAGTTTATTAAGTTTATTAAGTTTATTACGTCTATTATATTCTAAAAATTAAAATCAATTATTATAATTTATGTATTTAATTTATTATGTCAAAAAATGTGCCTTTATCAGAATTAGAAAGTATGACCGATATACTTTATAAGAATCCAAACTCAAACCATAATGTAGTTCTGTCTATCGATCAACTTTCTAATTATTACGAAACAAATATTCAATCCTTTTCTGAATTGTTTGACTACTTTAACAATACAAAAATTGATACTTGTAGATTTTACATACTTCAAATTTTAATTAAAATTACAAATAACAATTATACCAAGTTTTCTAATGATGATAAAAATAATTTTCGTTCTGCTTTGTTTTACAACTTTGATAAATGTATAAATCTGCTAACCCAAAAACAATATATTGGAAATAAGTTTTCAGTATTATATATTTCATGGTTAAAATATGACTATCCAGAACAATGGCCTGACGCTTTTAAGATATTATTAGAGAGTACTTATAGTAGTGATAATAACAATGATAAGCTACTCAAACTAAGTAAAATAACTTTAATCTTATTAATTAACTATTAGACTTTATTGTAGAACTATTTTTAACATTTGATGACGAATTAATAAAATACAGAAATACTTATACAGACTTAGAGGCCAAGCGAGCTAACTCAATAAAAGACTACTTAAGAGAAAACTTTGTGAAAGATTTAGTAAATATGGTCAATCAGGTTTTTGCTAATTTGAGTGAGTTTCGTAACCAAAAAAAGATTATATCAAACTGTACTAGAGTTATTGCTCAATTAATTGACTGGAATAACTTGGTACTCTTTGGAGATTGTGTAAATATAATACTACAGCTATTATCAAGTGAAGACTTTCAATCAGATGCTCTGTTAGTATTAAATGCTATTGTCAATAAAGGTAAATACAAAGAATACAAAGTTTTAATATACATATAATTAATTATATTTATTATGCTTAATTATAATAGGTATGGATATAATACCAAAACTTGAAATACTTAAGAATCTTAATATCTTTAGTTTAATATTAAAATTACTCAATAACAAAAGTCTAAATGAATCAGCTCTGTTTAATCTATGTGACATTGTGAATAGTATTGGGCTCTTCCTATTAGACAGTCAATTTCAATATAAAGAAAAAAATCAGATGAATACAGATATATACGTAATAACCTAATATAAACTAATAACAATAACTTAACAATATATAAGCAACATATCATTTTACTTAAATTTAATAGATATACTTACTAACTTTAATCAAAGAAGTTATGGAATTTACCGTTATTATAATTTCTTTAAGTGTAAATTTATATTATAATTATAATGTAGAAAGACGACTTCAAAATATCATTACATCTACTTGGCTTTCTCACAAATTTAATTTCTTTCTTAAAGAATAACGCAAAGGAAGCCCAAGAAAATGTAAGAATAAATAATTAATTATAGTTAGAACTAATTTTTAAATTAACTTCACTTATTGAGCTAAGCTTAATGATACCTGATTCAATAGAAATACGACTTGAGATTGATATAAAAGGAGAAGACGAATATTTTAACTTTCGTAAGGACTACCAAATTTTATATCAAAATTTATTTAATGTGAGTTGCCTAGCTGAGCATATATTATCTTCTTTAGGAAATAAGTTTTCAAAAATAAAAGAGTCTGACTCTAATAAAATTAAATTACAAGAAGTAGAGTTACCTTTATTCCTATTGAATGTTTTACATGGAAATTTGAATAAGAACCAAAACTACGCTAACTTATTAAAAGTTCCTTTTTTCAAAGCTTTAGAAATCAATTTCATCGATTATAATTCAGAAGTAATTATTTTACAATACCATGAGATGCTACATAAATTTATTCAATTCTACATTAATGATGAAAACTCATTGAAGATTGTTATAGGAATCTACCTTGGAGAGAAAGGAATAAAATACCCTGATATTAAGATAGGCAGTAAAATATGTGGGATATTCGTCAAATTCATCGATAAGTCAAAGCAAAATATAGGTTTTATTGCTTCTACTTTAGTAACAGAGTTGAAGAAAATATTAGATGCTTTAATTGATTTTAAGAACTTTGCAGTATGTTATATTTATTATTAATATAATTGATTATCTTATTTATAATCTTTCTTAGTTCTTGCTTGAGTTTTCAGGGTTATATCAGACTATAGGTATTCTTTTAATGCAAAAATACTTTAATGACGAAGCTAAAGGTCAAATACTAATAGTAACTATTTATTAATAAACAAATAACTATTAGAACGTATTCGAAAACATAATCAAAATCATCTCAGTCTTCGGAATAGATCCTGAAAAATTCATAAATGTCTGTCATATACTTAATCAATTTCTAAAATCTTTCAACAATGAAGTACATGGAGAAATAAAAAACATATTTCTTAACTTCTTCAACACCTTTTTAAATGACTATTACTTAAAAATAACAGGTCAAAATCAAATAGCTGTAAAGATAGGTTTCTACCCTATTCTACAAAGAATAGTAAACATTCTTGGCAAAGATTCTATACAATATTTAGATTTCTTCCTTGAGAATGAGTTTAAAAATCCAGGTTTAGAGTTATTCGAAAATACATTAAAAGTTTTACAAAACGCATGTCAAACATTAAAGAAAGATTTTAAGCCGACTATTAATAAAGTATTTTATCATTATTATAACTCATTGATCGAAACTCAAATTCCATCAAATAATGTTGCAGACATAGATAAAAATGTAACACGAATAAATAATTCTTTTAGATAATATTGGTATTCTTTAACTATACAAAACTTATACTTACAATGGCATCAGAAATATTAGAAGTATTCTTTGAAGGTACATTACAGAATGTAAAAATCGAGCAACTTATTGAATTTCAAGTTCATATTGGTAAAAAGATACTTGATCCAAATGTAACTTTATTATATAATTTATAATTTTTTATTTATATTTATATTTATAATATTGTAGAGCAAAAAGAATTGCATCAAGTTTTTGAAAATATTAGCTAGTTATTTAATGAAGTTATTACAACAGTTAGAAATAAATGATACAAATAGACCATACATATTAAATTTATTGAATACAATCATGCTTGGATCTGTCCATATCTACCTTTACTTAGATTTAAGTGATAATATCTCACAAGGGGTAATTTAATTTAATTTTAAATATAACATAACATAACATAACTTTGTTAGATCTTCCTCGATGTTTTATTACTCCATCAGCTCTATTTAAAAAGCTTACAAAACTTTTATATTGAATTTGTAGACGAAAATACAAAGCAAAATAACATGAGTAATGATATATTAAGAGGCTATCTTGAAATTTTAAACACATCTGATTTATCAAAAGTCAAAAATTTAGATAATCTTTTTAATGCTTTTAAAGTAATATATTTGTAATAATATTCAATTTAGGTCGTAGTATCCAATTTCAAAATCAATTAGCATTGCGAAGACAATGAATCAGATGGACAATATATACAAGATATTTATAATTAGATTATTTATATATAATAACTATAATAATTATTTAATTTATTTAATAAATTTATTTTGATTATAACGATATACGCAATATAAAAATAACAGTATAATTAAATTATAACAATATAATTAAAACCATTAAAGATTTTATCATAAAAATGTTAGTTATTAAACTTAACAAAGCAAATGAGTTGTTAACGCACCAATATCTTCATTTTAATAAATATAGAATGAATTACTAAGTATTTAGTCCATTCACTATAACGAGTGATGGACTTCCCCCACCCTTCAAAATTGCTTGTAAAGCAATTAACTCGGTGTTGTCGACAGGGAGCATTTATAACTGACGACCTACTTCCACGTTAGGGCAAATGCTCTGGCAATTCTTTTAATTTTATATAATTTCAGTTTATGAGATATTTATTAATAATTTATTACTTGCA
>Ga0100378_1003460_pt1 | contig 15093 bp, 14 predicted proteins | sample CryGeymeta201502_FD_81535 | JGI IMG/M metagenome (GOLD analysis project Ga0100378, IMG submission 81535) | Groundwater microbial communities from Crystal Geyser aquifers in Utah, USA - Crystal Geyser metaG 2015-02 | ecosystem: Environmental > Aquatic > Deep subsurface > Groundwater | place: USA...
CCAGCGCGGGAACATCTCCCACCCCATGTGATTGGTGACCCACCTGATGGTGGCAATGGTCAGCACCAGTCCCAGCATGGAAACGTGGACCGGGACAAAAAACACCAGCACCGGCACCACAATCGCCCCGGTCAGCGCCTCAACCGGGTGGAAGCTCATCGCGGTCCACGCGGTCGGCGGGCGGCTTTCGTGGTGGACGGCATGGGCAATGCGGAACCACTTGGGCTGGTGCATCCAGCGGTGGCTCCAGTAAAAACAGGTGTCCTGCACAGCAAGGCACAGCAGCACCGAAAGCGGATGATACCACCACGGCAGTGCGCCAAAATCAGCGGTGATCTGCGTCCAGCCATGGTGCTGCCAGCCCCACAGAACGATCCCCGCAGGCGTCCCATAGATGGCCGCGGACAACAGCGACCAGCGCACTTCGCGGGCAATCTGGCGCCCACGCCCGGCATAAAGCCCAGGCCGGATCCGCGCGGTGGCAAAGGCAAACAGCCCGCTCGCCAGCAGATACCGCACTGCGACGATCGCTGACACAGCGAGGCTGGCAATCAGCAGCGCAAGCGGAACGGGCAGGTCAGGCGGCAGCATCGCCGCCTGCTATGCCGCAATTCGCAACCGCGCGACAGGGCAATATCGCCGCTTTGTCATGCCAGCGTGTCGAGCGCTGCACACAGCGGGTCGATCAGCGCGGTGTGCCGCCGCATCGCGATCCGCGCCAAGCGTTCCACCTCGACCTTGCGCCGCGCTGCTGCCAGCGGGACCAGCGGAGCCGGGCGCAGGATTTCAGCGTCATAGCCATCCGCCACGATCACCCCGCAAACGCTCGGCTGATAGGCCTCACTCTCCAGCGGCGCGCGATCCAGCCCCGGCGGCAAGCCCCAGTAAAACCGGTCGCAAAAATCGAGGTAATCGGGCCACTTGCTATCACCCAGCAAGTCCGCGCGGGCGACCTTGATTTCGACAATCACCACCTGTCCGCGGGTATCGATTCCCATCAGATCGGCGCGGCGGCCATTGCGGATTGGCACTTCGCCAAGACACCAGATGTCGTTGCGCGCAAACAGCCGCCCGATTCCGCGCGCAACATCGCCAGCGTGCAGCCCCGGTGGTGGGGCCGAATCATGCAAAGGGGAAAGCGCGCCTGCCATCCCGACAAACTGGAACATAGGAGGAACGCAGTCAAGTCTGCTGCGCTGTGCCCGTCAATTGCTCTCGTCGGTATCGAGCACCGTCAGCAGCGCACCGCGCGCTGCGTGAAATTCACACCACAGCGCCAGCGCCGGGGCGGCGGCATCCTGTCCGCGGCCCGACAGGGTGCCAAGCGCGGTCAACCCGCTATCAAGCATTGCGGTGACATCCTCGATTCCCTGCACCGCCAGATTGCGTTGCCACGGTTGGGCGTGGGCGATCAGACCGGTGAGCGCGGGGGCAGCAGGTTCGGCCGCGATGTGCGCCAGCCGCGCCACCTCGCCCGCCTGCTGGTGCAGCGCCAGCCAGGCGTGCTCCAGCCCCTCGTTCGCCGACGTGCCGTTGGCAGCGGCATGGTCGTGCGGCAGAATCGTTTTGGGCGGTTGAGTGGCCATAGGTGCAAGCCTAGGGGCGGCACCTTGCCGATTGGTTAAGCCGGGCCGTGCGTATCCTGCGGCCAGCCGAGTCGGAGCCGATGCGCTGGCCGCGCGCGCAACAATTGTCTAGCGCCGCGCCCACCCACTTGCTAAGCGCCGCGCTGCACGCAATATTTGCGTCGCCTGCATCACCCTAGGCACCCGTAGCTCAGCTGGATAGAGCGCTGCCCTCCGAAGGCAGAGGTCACAGGTTCGAATCCTGTCGGGTGCGCCATTATTTTCAATGATATACCGCGACGCGCATTTTCGGCTGCAATGGCCCTAAGTGAAATGTAAGTGCAACTCGACCTGCGCTTACCCCATGATCATGCGAGTAACCTGCTGAAAACCCGCTCGGGAGATGCAGATCTTCGGGCTACTTTTGGCGCTCGGGCGACGCATGAGTTGCGGAAGCCGTTGGTGCCTCAATCTCGGCCAAGGGTTTCGGCCCACATGGAAACTGATCACCGAAAAGCCCTACGACCGGGTTTGGTACAGCCCGCCGTTCGCTAACCCTCTTGGGAATGGCAAGTTGCGCCTGGACCTGCCATTCCGAGGGTGAAGGGTCGGGTCCCAGCTATTACCGAGATTTTGGACGAATCGGACTTTCCGGATTTGTGCTGGAGATCACTGAACCGGCCCTTCGCTCACTTGCCTATTCCCCTTCGCTTAGTGCGACCTGCGCACAAGCTAGCATTGCGACCGGCAGGCCCTGAGCGGCTTTGATCGCTGGTTAAGACACGAATTTGGGAAGATTCCATTCTGGCGCATCATAGATCTTCGAGCGTTTGATCTCACCTGCGAAGCCCGTGGCCTTGGCAATCGCCGCCTTGTCGGTCAGCCAGTTCGCTCGATCCCGATTGGGATCCGCCATGATCTGCGTGATCATCACATGAGGATCGACCTCATAGCGGCAAAGTCCCTTGTCATCGAAGGTTGCGGCGTCCCCGAAATAGAGAAGGCGTACCTCGCTTTCATGTCTGAAGGCGTGCCGCTTGAGCAGCAGCGCTTCTGCAAATCGGCGTGCACCGAGATCGAGCTGGCCGCCATTTTCGGCATAGGCCTTCAGTTCAGTCTCCCGTTTATATTCGACCTTTCCGATAAAGCAGGTGTCTTGCGGCATCGCCGGGTGCGCCGCTTGCAGACCGGAGAGGAGTTTGCGCGGCGTCGATCGAATGCGAAGATATCGCGCCGTGGGATCGTTGGCATAGATGCTCCACATAGCTTCGGAGAGGCTATCGGTCGTCCAACACTGGCCGACGAAATCGTCTTTGAAGCCGAACTCGAAGCTTTCGCCATTGAGGATACCACCCAGCTTGAGCTGAAAATTCTCGAACTTGTCTTTCCAGTTGTGAACCTGGCTCAGCACGTTTTTCCGCTCGGCGAAGAGCGCGACCACGAAGTCCTGCGGCATGATCCGATAGACATGCTGGTCGAGCTCAGCCTCGCCGAGGTTAAGAAAGGTCGACTGGGTCACGCTGCTTTTTCCCCCAAGCACACCGCGGAGCGGACATGGCTTACTGGCCGAGACCGTAGCCGCCGATTTCCTCGCTCATTGCCGCCAATCGATCGAGCGCCGCATCGCGATCCCTGTCGCGCTCGGCTTTATAAGCCTCGACATCGCGTGCGCGTAAACGACGATGGCTCCCCACTTTGATCGCCGGCAAAGTGCCGCGATCGACAAGCCGTGCGACATATTGCCGCGAAACATTCAGGAGCGTGGCAGCATCCTGCGTGCTCAACATCTCGTCCTCGGCGACCACCGAAACGCTCAAACCCTCGGCCAGCAGCGCCGCCGCACGGGCCATCACATCCGCGAGCGGGGCAGGCAGGTCCACATGCTGACCATCTACGTCGATGATCTGTACGGCGTGGTGCGCCTTCGTCCCGCGGGCCCTTTTGAGCATTCCCGCGAGGCGCGTCACCGCAACGCGCTCACCACCTTGCGAGGCGATCACCTTTCGGCCCTTGCGCCGTTCGGGAGTCACAGCTGTCTTCATACCAGCGATATGGGCGATAAACGCCCCAAACGCAACCAACTTTGCCCCCTACCGATCGCCCGACTGGAGCACAGCGGAGCACATGTCAGAACAACGTAGTACCATAGCACCACGGAGCACATATCGATATCGCCTAACCCACAGGAAACGCTCTGAAAATTACGGTGGTTTTGCCGTGAAAGACGCGCGATATATGCCGCTTGGTGACTCATATAAGTCGTCCTGCTAGGGTTCTGGTGCCGATTCGATGTCGCCCTGTAGTCGCAATGCCTTCCTTATGTCACTGTTTTTGTGCATTGTTCTGTGAGATAAGCACCTTATCAAGTCAAGCAAGGAACATGAGATGGCAACAACACTGAAAGGGAAAGCAGTACGTTCCAAGGACATCGAACTCCGTGACACCTACTTCGAGGACGCCGGCGATCGCATCTGGGATCGCACCAAGCATCACGGATTTGCGACCGTCCCCAAGACGATGCCTCTCCTGATGCGCGCCCTCGACGAGCTTTCCAAGGGAAAGCCGCTGGGTCAGACTTATTTCGCGCTCTTCTGCGCGACCTGGGACAACGGCTTCGTCCGTCTCGGACGTTCAACCGATCTGCCTTACGCGTCCGGCTTCACCGGTCCGCGCGGTGTGCGCGGCTGGCAGGAGCGCATGAAGCTGCTGGAAAGTTTCGGCTTCGTCGAGATCCGAGCGAGTGGTGACCAGAAATTCGGCCTCGCGTTCCTTCCCAATCCCAACATCATCCTCCTCAACCTCTGGGAAAAGAAGATGACCCAAGGCAAGGGACCGTTCGAGCCCGAGGGCCTCGCCGGGCTGCAGGAGGCGACGATGAGCGCTTTCCTCGAACGCGCGATCGACGTCGGCGCGAACGACGTGACCCGCGCCCATGCGAAGATGAACGCGGCCAAGCGCAAGGCTGGTAATGCCGAGGCTGCGCCCGCCATGCAGGCGAAGCCGCGGCCGCGCCGCGTGAAGCCGGCAAAGGAGTAGTCGAACCCAATGATTCCGGCCGCCGTCCTCGACGCCAATGTCCTGTTTCCGATGATCCTGCGCGACACGCTTCTCCGCGTGGCGGCGGCAGGTTGCTATCGCGCGCATTGGTCCCAGCGGATTTTGGACGAGATGGCTCGCAATCTTGTTGCGCAGCATCGCGTCACGACTGTCCAGGCAGACCGTCTCGCCACCGAGATGCGGCGGGCTTTCCCGGAAGCGGCCGTCGAAGGGTGGGAAGGTCTCGAAGCGGAAATGCTCAACGATCCCAAGGATCGTCATTTCGCCGCTGCGGCAAAGCACATCGAGGCTGGTGTGATCGTAACCGCCAACCTCAAGGACTTTGGGCGGCTACCAGCTGAAGTCCGCGCCATCAGCCCAGATGAGTTTCTGACGGAGTGCCTTGCGGCAGAGCCGGCGAAGGTACTGGTGGCGCTCCGGAAACAGGCTGCGGGCTACCGTCATCCGCCCGCCGATCTCGATACGCTGCTCGCTTGGCTCGAAGGCGATCTTCCCGGTTTCGTTCCGGCCGTTCGCAGGGCAATCATATCGGCCGAAAAGGCATGAGCGACATCGGCTCACCGAATCCCGTTGGCCAGCCGCTGATAAGCGGCACAATCGATCAGAGTTGGAGGCGATTGGCCTCCCCGGCGCGGCGCGGCCGAGCTATGCCGGAGGGAAGGGGAAGGCCGGTGAAAGGCAAGGGGGCATGATAACCAAGGGATCCGAGTGGCGGCGATGGGAGCCGCACATCCATGCACCAGGCACGATCCTCAACAACCAGTTCGGTGGAATTGACCCCTGGGAGCCTTACTTGGCTGCCCTCGAGGCGGCTTCGCCGCGCATCGGTGCGATCGCGGTCACCGATTACTATGTCACCGACACCTATGAAGAGGTGGTGCGGCGCAAGGCCGCCGGGCGCCTGCCGAACGTCGACCTCCTTTTCCCCAACATCGAGCTTCGCCTCGAAGCGGCCGCGAAATCCGGGTTCATCAACCTCCACCTGCTGGTCAGTCCCGAAGATCGTGATCATGTCGGCGAGGTTCACCGCATATTGAAGCGCCTCCAATTCGGAGCCCACGGGGATCGCTTCGACTGCAGCCGTGACGAGCTCATCCGTCTTGGCCGTAAGGCCAATCCGGCGCTTACCGACGATCGCGCCGCCCTCGCGCACGGCGTCACGCAGGTGAAAGTAAGCTTCGACCAGCTCCGCCAGGTAATTGGCGAAAGCGACTGGGCAAAGGCAAACATCCTCGTCGCCGTCGCGGGAGGCAGCGGGGATGGAACGTCCGGATTGCAGGACGCGGCCGACAAGACCGTCCGCGAAGAGATCGAGAAATTCTCGCATGTCATCTTCTCCAGCAGCCCGGCCCAGAGGGAGTTCTGGCTTGGACAGCGCGCCCTTTCGGTCGAGAAGCTGAACGAACGGTACGGCGGCTGCAAACCCTGTCTCCACGGCAGTGACGCGCATAACCACGCCGCCGTCGGTCAACCGACCGGCGACCGGTTCTCGTGGATCAAAGGCGCGCTGACGTTCGAGGCCCTGCGTCAAGCGTGCATCGATCCGGCCGGCCGGGCCTTCGTCGGAGCTGAGCCGCCACGCACAGCCATGCCCTCGCAGGTCATCGCCCAAGTTGCGGCGGTCGAAGCTCCTTGGGCTGCGACACCCACGTTGCCGCTCAACCCGGGTCTCGTCGCCATCATTGGTGCCCGTGGCTCGGGAAAGACGGCCTTGGCGGACATGATCGCCGCGGGCTGCGATGCCATCCCGCCGCAGGGATGGGCTGCAGATCAGGATGTCAGCCCGTCATTTCTAGTGCGCGCGCGCGCTTCTCGGCAACGGCCAAGTCAAACTCACCTGGGGCGGCGGTTCCGAAACGACACGCCGCCTGGATGGCCGCGACGCCAATAGCCGCTGTCGTCCCCTCGCGCGCGTTATCTCTCGCAGCAGTTTGTCGAGGATCTCTGCTCGTCCAAAGGTGCTTCCGAAGGGCTCATCCGCGAAATCGAGCGGGTCATCTTCGAGGCCCATCCGCACGATGAGCGCGAGGGTGCCGTCAATTTTGCCGAGCTGCGCGATCACCGCACTCAGCGCTTTCAGCTGGCCAGGCAACGCGAAGCCGAATCGATCGCGGCGATCTCCGAGCGGATTGCCGATGAGTTCGAGAAAGAGGCGCTCGTCGCGACCTTGACCACTCAGGTCAGCCAGAAAGAAGGGTTGATCGCTGGCTATAACGCCGATCTCGCCAAGCTGGTCGTCAAGGGAACCGAGGCACAAGCGCAACGTCACGCAGCGCTCAACACAGCCGCACAACAGCGCAGCTCCCAAGTCCAGGCCTACAGCACCCAACGACGCACATTCGTCGCCATGCAGGACGAGGTGAGGAACACGCGCGAGACCCGGGCACCCGAGTTGCTCCGCGAGGCGCGCGTCCGCCATGCCGGCAGCTTCCTCAGCGATGCCCAGTGGGATGATTTTCTGTTGATCTACAAGGGCGATGTCGACAAGGCCCTGGCCGACTACATCACCTGGGCGGACGCCGAGATCGCAAAGATCAACGGCATTCCGCCGATACCCGGCCCTCCCAACGTCGCTTTGATCCCGGACGCAGCTGACCTGTCGACAGTCCCGCTCGCCGTGCTGCGCGCCGAAATGACGCGGCTCGAACAACTGATCAGTGCCGACCAGGTTGTCCGCAACCAATATACGGCTTTGGCGCAGCGGATCGCCACTGAGAACGGGGCGCTACAGGCGCTTAAAACCCGCCTCGAGGACGCCCGCGGAGCCGCGGATCGCCGCAAAGCCCTGCAGGCTGAACGTGATGATGCTTATGGGCGGCTGTTCAATGCCGTTGTCAGCGAGCAACAGGCGCTGACCGACCTCTACGCACCCCTCATGCGCCGGCTCGCCGCGTCATCTGGAACGCTCCAGAAGCTCAGCTTCAGCGTGACCCGGATCGTCGATGCGGCCGACTGGGCCACCATGGCGGAAGACCACCTGATCGACTGCCGCCGTAGCGGGCCGTTCTATGGTCGCGGGTCGCTTGTGAAGCTCGCCGAGACCGATTTGAAGCCGGTCTGGGCGACGGGATCGGCGACCGATGTCCGCAACGCGATGTCGACCTTTATAGCGACCTATACGCGCGATCTGCTCGCGCACGCGCCGTTCGTGCCTTCGCAACAGACCGACTTCCGGGCTTGGTCGAAACGGTTCGCGCATTGGTTGTTCAGCACCGGCCACATCGCGATCCGCTACGAGATCGCCTATGATGGCGTCGACATCCGCAAACTGTCACCCGGCACGCGTGGTATCGTTCTCCTGCTGCTCTATCTCGCGCTCGATGACGGCGACGACCGACCGCTGATCATCGACCAGCCGGAAGAAAATCTCGATCCGAAATCGGTTTATGACGAGCTCGTCTCGCTCTTCATCGCCGCCAAATCGAAGCGCCAAGTGATCATGGTGACGCACAACGCCAATCTGGTCATCAACACTGACGCCGACCAGATCATCATCGCCGACGCAGGGGCGCACACCGGCGGCGGGTTGCCAATGATCAACTATACCGCGGGTGGCCTGGAGGATGCTGCGATCCGAAAGGCTGTGTGCGAGATCCTTGAAGGCGGCGAAGCGGCTTTCCGCGAACGGGCGCGCCGCCTCCGCGTCCGGCTCGAGCGATGAGGACGCAATGACTGACCAACCTCCGCCCTCCGGTGAGAACCATGCCGACCTGCCCATCGAGCAGCCTGCATAGAACCTGTACGGCATCGATCCTTTCGTACGCTCGCTCGCGCGAAGCGTGCGGGGCATGAAGAGCCCGCAGGGCATCGTCATCGGACTCAATGGACCGTGGGGATCCGGAAAGAGCAGCGCGATCAACCTCCTTCGTCATCACCTCGCAGAAGCCGTCGAGAACGAAGATGTCGAGGTCGTTACCTTCAACCCCTGGTGGTTTCGGGGCGAGGAAGCGCTGGTTCTGGCTTCTTCTGCGAACTCTATACGGCGACCAAGCCTGCGCTCGGCGACCGCGCGAAAAGGTCGCTCGCAAAGCTTGGTGCGCGCCTCCTCAAAGCTGGCAGCGTGGTTGCACCGGCCGCCGACACACTTGGCGCGTCGGGTGCTGGCTCGATCGCGGCCGGTGCCATGTCATGGCTCAATGTGCGATTTGTCAGCGGCTTCGCTTAGGCAAAAACATCCGCAGGAGGGGCAGGTTTCGGCGCAAGCGGTCGTTCTCGACGACTGGTGGGAACGGCGTAAAGTGGGTCGAGAGCTGCCGATTTTGATCGTCCCACTGGCGATCTGTTTTCAGCCTGTGGTTCTGTGGAACCTGCCGCTGTAGGACGGGTACAACTGCGGAATTCTTGCGACTTTGCTAGAGATCGAATCAGCCTCTATCGTCCGCGATAGGGCTCGCAGCCGATCTCATCCCCGTCGCCATCAAGCCGCTCCGAGAAGCCTGGCTCGTAGCTGTACAGAGGCGCAACACCTGCCGCGCGGACCTCGTTGCAGCCCGAGTACGTGTACCCGGCAGGAAGCGCATCGAGGATCGCTTGGCGTTCCTGCGCAGCCTCCAGAGCATTCGCTCCAAAGGCTAGGCCGAGCCCTGAAGCGACGGCGATCAGACCGTAGCGCCCTGCGGTTTGCAGGGTCGTTTCGGGCGCGGGCGATTGGCGCCGTTGGGGGCGATTACTGAAGCGCCGCTGAGGTTGGGGCCGGGCCATAGAGTTGAATTACAATCCAATCCTCAAGGCTCGGTTAAGTGCGCGAAAGACCGAGTCGCGCATATTCCGGCCGCGAACACTGGCAGAATCCGACGATGGTGTCGCTGATCACCGATTAAGCTGAGCCCCCGCTCCCCGCTCATTAATTCTGTGCCGAACGCGATGTGTCCCGGTGCGTCCACAGGCGTCCACGTGCCAGATGAAACAGCATTTGATCCCGTTTTGTTCTTTCCTACAGCGAGGCGTCGCACATAGCTTCTGATGGTCACTGAAGCTCAGGCAGAAGTGTCGGGTTGAATGAATGATCGTCGCGCGGCCCGCCGTGCGACGATCAACCCGCCACTCCGGAGGGGAGTGCGGCGCCAGTGACAGAACCTTGAATGAAGAGGAATCTGTCATGTCGAATACCGAACTGATCACCTGCCAGGAGGTGCTGCGCCTCACCGGCATCCGCAGCCGCTCCACGATCTGGAGGAAGATGCGCAAAGGCGGCTTTCCCCATCCCGTCGACATCGGGGGCGGGCGCATTCGCTGGCGCGCCGCCGACATCTCGGAATGGATCAACGCCCTTCCGCTGCGCCGCTACTGACCCCCCGATTGGCAGGCCGTTGGCCCGCAGAAAGCATCCCTACAATGTCCATTTTTTCGATGTTGAAAGCCGCCTTGCGTGCGCAAGGCTGGATCCTCGCCCGCGTCCCTGAAGATGACGAACTGCACGCAGCCGAACTTGTCGACCTCCTCACCGAGGACAACGCAGACGGACGCGCGCGGCGCTTCGCTCTTGCGTCCTGGCTGACCTTTGAGCGCCCTTTCATCGCCCGGTTTCTGGGCGAGACCTGCATCCTCACCATCGAAGGTCCGATCTACCTCAAGGACGGCTTTGGCTATCCTCTGGGAAGCCAGATGCAGACCGAGTTTGGCTGGCTCGCCCTTGCCCCGGTGGAGACCGGTCAGCTCATCGATGAGCTCCGCGCTGCGATCGATCTGGTGCTGATGCGCTGGTTCACAGACCCCGCAATGGTGCCTCGCCAGACGTCGTCACGACAGCCGCGCGAGCGGTTCTTCGACGACCATCTCGCCTGGACGCAGATCCGGCTTGCGACGCCTCCCGTCCGTCACGAGGAGCAAGCCGCCGATGACCAGTAACCTCGGAAAAGCGGGAACCATGAAGGGCCACGATGCGATGCATCGGGCCCGGAAAAGGGATACACACCCCACGCACGCGTGCAGCGAGGATTTCTGCGGGTTTGACGGGATGCGGATAGCATCTCGTATCCGGTCCACTCTCGGCACCCACGCAATTCCGCCATTTTTCGCGATGGCGGATCGCATCGCCACGGAGGCGGTGCGATGAGCGCGTGGACGCAGACGGTGCGCCTCAATCCGTCGCAATATCGGGTGCTCGCCGAGTTCGCGCAGCGGCGCGGACTCAGCCAGTACGCCATGCTTGGCCGCGTCGTTGAAGAGGGGCTCCTGGCCCTGATCCACGGTGCTGACCGGGAGACCGATCTCGCCGAAATGGCAAGCGTGATCGGGTCAATATCAGAGCGCCTTGCCGATGCCGAACGGGTGCTTGACCGCACCCTGTTCACGGCCTGCGCAGCCTATGCCTATGCCCGCTCTTCGGCGCTTGGTGGGCGCACATCCGACGAGGCCATTGCCGCCGAAGCGCGGGCCGCATTCGAGCGCCAGCGCAAGCTGGCCGGGGAGGGCGAGCGATGACCGCGGGCACCGATTTCGTCACCCGTGCCCATGCGCTTTGGCGGGTGCGCATGGCGCAGTGGCAGCAGCGTTTCGGGTTCTTTGCCCGGCTCGTTTTGCTGTCCGGCGGGGCGGGTGCGAGCATCGCGCCGCAGTTCGTCTTGAGCGCTGCCGAGCTGAAGGTGGCGGGCCAATGTCTGGGGGCCAAGGCCCTCGTCATGCTGGGCGAGATGGCGGGCACGGACCTGAAGATGAATGTCGCCCTCGGGGGCCGCCGCTACACCCTCCCGGCAAGTGTTATTGCCAACGAACCGCTCATCGCAGGCACTTTCTCCAAGGCCGTTGCTGTGCTCATCATCGGCGCAATTCTGGGGTGCGCGTTGGGTCTGCTGGCGGCCTGGCTGCTCCAGCGCACCATGTCCGCGCAGGGGCACGATACGTTGGCCGATAGAGTGATAGGCGGGACCCGTCTGGCGCGTCAGGAAGATGTCGCGGCGCAGTTACGTTTGCTCGCCGGAAGCCGCGCTGGTCTATGACACATCGGGCGAGTTTATCGCGCACTATTACAACCCCGCGCGCGGCGACATCATCCTCAATCCCTTTGATGCCCGCTGCGCGTTCTGGTCGCCCTTCGACGAGATATCGCATCCTGCCGATGCCGACCGTATCGCACGCCAGCTGGTCTCGGAAACCGGGAGCCAGGATGATGATGTCTGGCTTGAGACGAGCCGCATTCTGGTGGCCAATATGATGCGCTCCTTGTGGGCGGAGAAGGACGGCAGTCTCGAAGCGCTGCTCGATGCACTGCAGGTCAAGAGCAAGGAACAGCTCAAGGCCTGGCTGGGGCATACATCCTCGGCCCGCACCTTCGCCGATGATGCCGACCGCGCCACCGGCAGCGTGCTCTTCATGCTCGCCAAGGCTGCCAATCTGATCCAGTTTTTGAAGGTCGAACAGGAGAATGCAGCCCGCTTTGCGTTCCGCGATTTCATCGTCGGGCTGGACCGGATCGAAGGCGCAAAGCCCTGGATCTTTGTGCCGCGCAAGGAGGACTACTTTGAGGCCGCCAAGCCGCTGATGGCCTGCTGGCTCGAATGTGCGGCGAGCGCCGTACTCGGGCTTTCGCCATCACCGGAGCGGCGCATCTGGTTCGTGCTCGATGAGCTTGCCGATCTTCCTCGCGTCGAGAACCTCGCGCGCCTTTTGCCTGAGGGCCGCAAGTTCGGCGCGGCGATCGTGCTCACCTTTCAGGCGCTGGGTCAGATGCGCCACCGCTATGGTGACAACATCGCTGAAGCCATGCTCGCCTGCTGCAATACCAAGCTGTTCCTGCAGACCGTCGACCGTGAAACCCGCCAGTGGGCAAGCGAGACCATCGGCCAGTGCGAGGTCGAAATGCGGATGGCCACCGACACCTTGATGGTCGGCAAGGAGGTGCCCCGCACCGCCATTGCCACCGAGCGCCAGTTCCGCGCGGCTGTGCTCGAAAGCGAACTGCGTCTTCCCCCGCATCAGGGCTTTCTGCTGCTCCCCGATGGGCTGCCGGTGGCGCGGATCGGGCTTACGGCTGAGCATATCGCCCGGCGCGGGGCGCCGCGCCAGCCTGCCTTTATCGCGGGCGATCCGGCGAGCACCCTGTGGAGCCGGGTCAGCGGCGCTGCTGCACCTGCCGAGGACGAACCCGATGGAGGCTCAAAGAATGGGCCTGAGGCGGGACCGGTCTGATGGTGGCCACGGTCTCAGCCCTGACCAGCGCCGGGCAGGCGGCGGGCTACTACGAAGCGGATGACTACTATGCCGAGGGCGGCTTTGCCCCCTCGGAGTGGTTCGGAGAAGCCGCCGCGTCGCTGGGTCTGTCCGGCGAAGTGGACCGCGTGGAGTTTGCCGAGCTACTGGAAGGCCGCGTCGCCGGGCAGCAGCTCGGCACCACCCGCGATGGCAAGGTCGAGCATCGGCCGGGCTGGGACATCACCTTCTCCGCGCCCAAGTCGGTCTCGATCATGGCCGAGGTTGCCGGCGACAAACGGCTGATTGCAGCGCATGCCGCAGCGGTCAAAGCCGCGCTTGGCCATGTCGAGCAGCACATGGCTGCCACGCGCGTGCGGGAGGGCGGGGAGGTGCGGCGCGAGGAAACCGGCAATCTTGCCATCGCCACCTTCCGCCATGCCACGAGCCGTGCGCAGGACCCGCAGCTCCACACCCATGCGGTGATCCTCAACGCGACGCAGGACAAGGATGGGAACTGGCGCAGTCTGGAGCCGCGCGCCTTCTACCAGCTGCAGAAGGAGATCGGCGCAATCTACCGGCAGGAGCTGGCGCATGGCGCGGCGCAGCTCGGCTACCGGATTGAGACGGGCAAAGACGCCATGTTCGAGATTGCGGGTGTGCCTGAGAGGGTGATCGAGGCGCTCAGCCGACGTACGGCTGCAATCGATGCGCGGCTTGCCGAGCGCGGGACGAGCCGGGAAGAGGCCAGCGCTGCCGAAAAGCAGATCGCCGCGCTCGACACCCGCGAGGCCAAGAGCCATGCGGATCACAAGAGCTTACGCGGCGAATGGCGCGCGACGGCAGAGGCGAAGGGCTTTGGCGAAGGGGCGCAGGCTCGCGTCATCGCCGATGCCCAAGAGCGAGCCCGGGCGAGCCGACTTGGCGCGAGCCCTGACATCCTCGCCTCCCGGGCAGTCGCCTGGGCTGCCGCCAAGCTGTCAGAGCGTCAGGCCGTGTTCGCGGCCAGCACGCTGGCGCGTGAGGCTGGCGATTATGCATTTGGCAGGCTCAGCCACAGCGCCATCAGCGCAGCCATAGTTGAAGCGGGCGAGCGCGGCGCGCTAGTTCCCCGCGCCTTTTTGGACCGGCGCGGCGCGGAGTTTGCAGGGTTCACCACGCCTGAAGCCATCGCGACCGAGCAGGCCATGCTGCGCCTGGAAGCCGCCGGGCGCGGCGTGGCCGCGCCGCTGGCGTCGTCGCTTGCTGCTGCGCGTACGGTTGAACGTGCCGCGCGGCAATCAGCGCGCGCGGGCTTTGCCTGGACCGATGACCAGAAGCGCGCCACCGCTTCGCTGCTCACTTCGCGCGACCGTGTTGCCGCAGTCCAAGGCTATGCGGGGACTGCCAAGACCACAACCGTTCTGGCGACCTATGCCCGCGAGGCGGCAAAGAGCGGGCTGACGGTCACCGCGCTCGCCCCGACCGCTTCAGCGGCGACTGTTCTGGGAGAGGCACTTGGTCTGCGCGGCGATACCGTCGCTCGGCATCTTGTCTCGCCCGAGGCCAAAGGGCTCGGCAAAGGCGCGGTCTGGATTGTCGATGAGGCCTCGATGCTGTCCGCGCGCGACATGGCCGCGCTCATGGGCAGCGCCGAAAAGGCCGGTGCCCGGCTTGTGCTGGTCGGTGACGTCAGGCAGCTGGGATCGGTCGGCGCGGGCGCAGCTTTCGCCCAGTTGCAGGCGTCAGGCATGGCCACCGCGAAACTCGCCAACGTGGTGCGCCAGACCAATGCCGACACCCGCGAAGCCGTCATGGCGTCGATCGAGGGCCATGCCGGCAAGGCGCTCGCTGCCCTGGAGCGCGGGGGAGGCGAAGTGGTCGAAGGCGCGGACCGCGATGAGCGCCTTGCGACAATGGCGCAGCGTTATGTGGCCCTCAGCCCTGCGGAGCGTGCGCGGACCCTCGTGATCGAGCCCTCGCGCGATGGGCGCGACACTCTGACTACCCTGATCCGGCAGCAGCTGGCGCAGCGCGGCGAGCTCTCATCCGCGGCCGTTCGGTTCGAGGCTCTCGAAGCCAAGGGCCTGACCCGCGCTGAAACCCGCCAGGCCGCAAGCTATGCCATCGGCGATGTTGTCCGCTTTGCGCGCGACTATGCCGACAAGGGCGTGACGCGCGGGACTGCCTACCGGGTCGAGCGGATCGATCCGGACAAGGCCGCGATATCGCTCAAGTCCGCCGACGGGTCAGCTGTCGACTGGCGCCTGCGCCAATGGGGCGCGGGCAAGGTCGAGGTGTTTGAACCCAAGGCCATGGAGCTGCAAGCCGGCGACCGCGTGCAGTTCACCCGCAACGACCGCGA
>Ga0100378_1003461_pt1 | contig 15089 bp, 22 predicted proteins | sample CryGeymeta201502_FD_81535 | JGI IMG/M metagenome (GOLD analysis project Ga0100378, IMG submission 81535) | Groundwater microbial communities from Crystal Geyser aquifers in Utah, USA - Crystal Geyser metaG 2015-02 | ecosystem: Environmental > Aquatic > Deep subsurface > Groundwater | place: USA...
AGACCGAAAAGGACAAGTCTTTTCCATTCCCAGCCGTGATTAGGGGTTGTTTCTTAGGGATCTATTGACGATTTATGATCCTTCGGTGGATTAATTCAATTTTTGAAGGCTAATTAAGCAAAGTAAATTACTTTAGCTATTTTCGATATTAATTTTTGCTTACACAGATGGTCGATCTATAAGTAAGATCGAACCAGCATTGGCATAATTGTTTGACTCGTCACGACCTCGATTATATGGTCGATCTATCAGTAGGATCGACCCAGCATTAATTGAAAATTTGGTGTCTAATCAACTTCCATTCAGCCTATTAATCATTTCTCTCACTATGGTTGTATACACTTTACTTCATTGCTACATTATTGTATTGAACCCATTTTTTTGTGTCAGCAATGAAGTAATTATAAATGCTGAGATACGAGTGTTTATAATGCTGCTAACTAATATAACTGTCATCACTAACTTGAATCACCATAATCATCAATTCCCTTCTTTGACTCTGAATCGTATAATTTGTCAATGCTCATCAATCAACTCGCCTCCCTACCCTCTCAATAAACCATAACAATATAAAAATTGATATAAGTTATACAATGTCGAAATACAAAAAAGCCATAGAACTATCCATCCCCGACAGCTACGAGCTGGGATTCTGTACAGTCAATGCCCATTCTGAACATCCCTTCACCATCTTCAACCCAAATGCAAAGGCACTCACTTACACCTTCAAATTCACTGAGTTCATTGTCACTCCATCAAAGGGCGTCTTGCTCCCAAATTCATACAGTCAGTTCAAGATAGAGTTCACACCCAAGGAAGCTTCAGTCACTGTGGGGACAGTCATTCTGGAGGTGGAGGGTTAAGAACAAAGAGTAATCAAGTTGAGCGCAGTTGGAAAGTACCCATATCTGAGTGTCAATTTGGCAGAAATTGATTTTGGGCAGGTCCTGGTCACCAAAGGTGTCAGCCGATAGCTAGTAATAAAAAACAATTCTGAAGTGCCTGCATAATTCCATATCGACAGCTGCAGAGAAGAGGGTGATTTTGATCAGCAATTCTTCAATTTCACACCAGACCGAGGCATGATTCCAGCCAAGATGAGCTACGCCCTAAAAATAACATTCTCTCCTTCTTTCCCAGACACCAAAATAATTGCCAATTTCAAAGTAATATGCTAAAGTGGCAATGAAGTTCCTCTCTCGCTCAAAGGCTACTCCAAACGATTTAACGTCTCCTTCAGCACAAACTCCCTAAATTTTGGTTAGATCAAACTAGACAACACATGCACTAAAGTCCTGACAATCACCAATAATTCTGAGCTCAACACTGAGTATTAATTTTTCACAGATGGTGGCAATGTTTTTCAGTTCAACGACACCAAGGGCACGATAGCTCGGAATTCATATGTGAAGATTGTGATAGAGTTCAGGCCAAGGAATACGGTGACCTACTACGAAAGGGTTTATTGTCTGATCAGGAATCACTGTTTGCTTTATGTCGATTTGTTGGGGACTTGTTATGACTTGTTGATCAGACCTATTCCTTTGCTACAACAGCATGTCGACACTTTCAGGAAGAGAGTCATCGAGGGGAGGATCTCAGCTATTGAGCTAAAATATATTGAAAACAATATTCTTCTTAAACTATCCAGAAAAGACCAGGAAGCCTCTGAGTAAAATTTCTACCAGACCAACCTCCAAATCAGAGAGCATCCCTACGTGCTACAAAAGTAGCTCTTTCTTGAAGGCAACAACAACCAGCTCATCAACATCAACAAGGATGTCCTGGACTTTGGCTACAATGAAGTTCTGACCATGAGCGGACAGAGATAGATCGAAATCACAAACAAGATGCAGTGTAAATTGACACTTAGTTGGATCACTCAGAAACGGGAGAATTTGAATGGGGAGTACATGACTGTTTTTCAGGTGTTTCCTGAAAGTGCAGTGCTCAAGCCTAATGTGCCCACCAGATTCAACATATCTTTCAGGCCTCTAAAAAATAACAATTATTATTTCCAGCATTTGCAGTTCTTCGCATCAAAGCAGAGCAGCAAGATATCTAAGAAAACTCTTTAGTAATTCGAATATCGCTAGCTTAAGGCTAAACCTGAGAGTACTTTGCTTCGAAATGTCAAACTGACACAAACTATTCAAACTAAAGTTAAGGAAGATGTTGAATCTATTGAAGTACTGCCCCCAATAACCGGGTCCATTAGATGTATCGGTCATTCATTCGGACCCGCTTCGCTGCCTTTCATTCCCATCATCAAGATTATTCCACCAAAAGTGACATTCAAGCCATGTCTCAAGGGACACTCTGTCTACGATAGTGTCCAGCTCATCAATCAATCAGATACTCCAGTGTTCTTCAAAATCAGTTCTGACCCTCAAAATATTTTCAGAGCTTATCCCATAATCGGGCTGATCTAATCTAAAGGTTTCTCGATTGTAGCTTTGTAATTCACACCTAGAGAGTATAAGACCTACAAATCACAACTTTCGATTTCTCTTAATGATTTGCCAGGAGCTTCAACAAAATTGTCACTGACAGGCATTTGTACTGAGCCAGAGCTAAAATTCTAAAACGATGGCAAGATTTTCTTCGCGCCTACCTTTACCGGTGTCTGCACAAAGAAATCTTTTGTTATTGAAAATTTATCAAAAACCAAAGTGACCTATCGTATCAACGTTCCTGAAAAATACCAATAGGAGTTGAGTTTCGATCCGGCCGAAAAGGAACTGGATGCCAATTAATCTTTCACCTTGAAGGTATTTTTCGCACCCAGCCAAAAAAGACACTACAAAATCAAAATACCAGTTGAGGCAATTTAAGATATCCTTCCTCATAACTTAGAGCTTGGCTATCATAATCCTGGCTCAGCCATAGCCGAACAACCTTCAGAAGAGCAGTGTAAAAAAACTTTCGACATCGAGGTCAATGGATAAGGATCTGATGGCAGCATTCAAATATCTCATGAGGAAATCAACTTCTAGACTGTCAAAATCGGTGAACAGAGGAAATTAAACGTGACGATGAAGAACAGCTCAACTTGTGCATTTTTTGTTGACCTTCAGTTCAAGAACAATAACTTCCAGGATGGCTACAATATACCATCCGAAGCTCAGATTTTGAATGTCTTTTCAACTGACTTCAAAGAAGGAATTCTCCCAGCAAATTCAGAGATCACAGTCGGCATCATTTTCAGCCCTGCAGATGTATTAAAATACGACCTGAAGTTGTCAGTCACAGCAAGAGAAAAGGTTCCAAACAGCACAGGTCTCAAAGGCAGAGGTGATTCTTCACAAAAATGTGAAGTGCGAATCAAAGCTGAAGGCAACTACCCGCTCATGGAAGTTATTGACATCAGAAACGACACATTAAGTGTAGCTGCTTTGTGGGAGAACTTCCAAATCGCCAAAATTAATGACTAACTTGGCTGTAGATTGGATCAAAGCTAGAAAAAATATCTTGCCGTTGAAACTCTGACCTTCACTGAAGCCAAAGCTTTAGAGGCTAATTTGAAACACTACGACTGGAATTTAGGCTACGTCTCAGCCAAGAACAAAGCAAGGCCAAGGAAAGTGCTGATCACAGTCAAAAATGTGGGTGGAACACCTTTGGACTACACCTTCAAATTTCCGTCGGATAACAAAGTTGAAGAATAATTGTGGGCCGATCCTGGAGAACCGACTTAGGAGGAAGCATACGAGAAGGCCATCCTTGAGAACAATATTTTCCAGATAAAGCCCAAGAAATGTAGACTTGAGCCTGGAGAAATCAAATAGATCGAACTGATCTATAGTCCAGTCCATCTTGAAGGCAAGAGTGGCAGTTTGAGTTAGATTCACTACCTTCAGGTGGTCTTCCAAATCGAAGGAGGTAAGTCATTGGTCTTCAAGCTCAAGGGTACCACACTTGGACCCAACGAAGGACTGCTGACTGTCAAGAAAGTATAGTATGAATTGCCACCAACTCCCCTAGGTTTGTTGATGCCACTAAGGTTTCCTATTGAGCTCAACAACGTTGGCTCGATAAAGGTGAACTACAAGACAGAAGTCAAGTACAACGAAGGCTAATTTTAAGAGGTATTCAAGGTGGAAAATCCAACACATTTCTTGTTGGCCGGTTAAAATCACTACCTTTACTGTTTATACAAACCCCTGATTGCTAAAGTCTACAACTTCACAGTTTTGGTTCATGTTTATGACTTCAATAAGGAGATCCAGACAATTGAGTTGAAAGTCAGAGGCAGAGGGTCCACCAAAGCCAAAAAAGCCATCACAAAAACTAACCGACCTGTTCTGGGGCAGCGAAACACTGTCAGCGAAATAGGTTCAAAGGTATTCTTCTCCATCGAAGACATTGATTTTGAAGACATGCATGCCGAGGAGACAAAATACCGTCTGGTTATTCTTTACAACATGTCCAAAGATCACTCACTCACTTTCGACTTCCCTACTCAATCTACAATGACTGCCAACAGGCAAACCCTTACCTGTGGCGACAAGTTCGTGATCGAGCCATTCCAAGGCACCCTTGAGCCTAGCAAATTTGTGGAGCTGAAGGTCACTTTATCAGCAGGTTCATCTCCCAGTTTTTACGAGGGTGAAATACCATGTCACATCACATGGGCCAGCAACAGATATTCAACATAAGACAACGACATAACTCAAAAGGATGTGATGTTGACTGCCCAGAAGTAATCACTATTCTTGAGAATCAGCAAAGCACCTAATCTCAGCGTATTTTTTTCTTTACCTTAGATCAAATAAAACGTTAATGTGATGCCCAAGTTGAAAGACAATAAAAATTCACTTTTCGACCATGTATTTGAAAGCATTTTCAGTAGTGCTCTCAACGATATCGAAATTTAAGAATTAGTAGGAAAACTATAGAATTAAGAGACTCCTATTTTAGACATGATGAGCACTTCACAGCCGGTCGGCATAGGCTCAAAGGTATATCACTTCCTATAACAGATCGAACCTTAGGGAGAATAGCTGTAAATCAAGAAAGATTATTCCAATTACGAATGGCTGCTCCTCAACGAGTAATTCATGTAGATAACCGAAATCGTCATGGAGAATACATTTTTCAACATCGTTCAGGAGACCACCCACCAAGAGAACGATTTTCTGCGTGTGGGCAAAAAGTTCATCCAGGCCAACAAAATGTGATTCGCTTCTTTTGTAATATCTATCAGTCCTATCCAATAAAATAAAAAATGCATAGCAGATATTACAACCAGAGCACCCGCATCAAGACAGAAAGAGTATACAACTATTCCTATCATAGGCCTTGGAAAGCATCAATCATAGTGAGCAGATAAATGAACATTTTCGGTCCAAAATATAAAAATTCAAAGAAGAGATCTTCACCAAACAAAACTATAAAATTATACAAGAGGGGCAATGGAATCGCATACAGCTAGAGAGTGGAACTTCATAGTTGTATGAGCTGATGAACAGCAAAAACAAAGGAATAAACGGGCATGTCACAGTATAGCTGAAAATTATTATCAAACATTTCACAGGAACAGCCATCCATCTTGCCATTTCTTCAAAACCGGAGCTAACCAACATCAAAATATGCGACCACAAGATAGCAGGTGAGAAGATTGTCAAATACAAGAATCCGATATTTTTGGGAAATAAAGTATACCTCACCTTGCATTCACCTGCAGATCTGAATTTGTTCAAACTCAAGTACGAGTTTGTGCAGGCTGGGGAAGAACTACAGTCATCAAGATTGAAGAGTTCATCCTTGAAGCTCATAAAATTGAAAGATATTCATGACAAAATATAATCATACGACAAAGAAGAATCTATTCTCAACCTTAAACGGGCTGTTTCTCCCAGAACTCTCATTCTGGATAAGTCACGTATCGAAACTGCTAGGGTACAGTCAATTGAGAAGGAAAAATAAAGGCTTTCGATGGCCAAGTAGAAGAGATACCATCTTGAAGCTTTCAGAGAAAAGAGCAAATCTTTAAGAGCTATCAGCAAGGATTGTGTAACTATTTTAAATGAATACAAGTCGCATGTGGGTTAGAGGAAATAAAGGAACTAGAAGTTGATGAAAAATCTGTTGCTAACTCTTTTTACTGTTAATTTTGTTGGAACAGTCGGTCGGGCTGCTAAGGTAAGAAATTGATTAATACAGGAGCGAGATGATGGATTAAAGAAAGCAACCAATATGAGTCTCATCATGAAAAAATGCTCAAACAGAGTCATGAATATGGTCAGATATCTCAAAAGTATAGAGCCACGACGAGATAGAAGATAGATGCTAGCTATTTACCACAGCACAGCAGTTCTGACCAAGCTCATGTTCAAAAAAGATACCTCGAAGGCTCAGAAAGTAGTGGTCAATTGTCTAAATGAGATTCATGTCGCCATGGGCCTGAACTCTCTTCTGAATCATGCGGCTGTCTATCGCTCAAAAATAAGGAATCTTCAGAGATATTGGCTTGGCCGCAACAAAGCTCAGATTAAAATGTTCAAACATTTCATTGAGGTCCAAAGTGGTATTTTCCTCACAAAATTTATGTATTTCGGATTGGCTAGAGATGAGTTTTACAATCGAAACATGTCTTTCAACTTGGCATGGCAGTATCTAAAAGAAAGCTCGCTCAAGCTAAACGTCATCATACAAGCACACAAGGCTCGACTTGAGGAAATATAATAGATGAAAAAAATGAACATAGAGATCAAAGAGCACAACTCCAAAGCCTTGAAGAAAAATCAGAAAAAATACTTCGATATACCTAACATACCACCTAAACCGGTCACCAAATATTTCAGAGATATCGGCATTCTCAAAGGTATGCTCAGAAGTTGGTATGAAATCGAATATCGAAAGATGGTGAAGAAGATGAAGAAGGAAGGTCAGGAGGTCCCTCAACAGAAGAGCAAATCCAAAAATAAAAAATGAATGGATGATTTTTTGCTATAATAATTTGTCAATAATTGATTCAAGATCACAGGGCAGGTTTTGTGTACATTTGCTCGATTTCCAGGTGATACTTCTTGACCACCTCTTTTCTCTTAAGCTTGAGAGTAGGAGTCAGAGTGCCATTGTCGACTGAAAAATCTTCAGGTAAAATGACGAAATCTTGGACATATTGGGCTCGAGAGATGGCCTTCTCATTGGCTTTCTTCAGGCCTTCACTCAGAATTTTTCTCACCTTTTCGTCCTTCATAGCTTCTTGAACTGTCTTGGCGCTGCATCCTCGATCCTGAAGATAGGATGTAACTGAACTGTCAAGTTTTCCACTTCCAGGAGTATCCTCCTTGAGCGTGAATAGACAAGTCAAAAACTTTTTCATATCTCCGACAACCATCACATTGGCGATGAAGGGAATCACAGCTCGAATTTCGTTTTAGATCAGCAGAGGAGGAATGTTCTCGCCACCAGCTGTGATGATCAGTTATTTGGCTCGACCTGTGATATAGAGGACACCGTCTTTGGTCAGTTTACCATTATCACCTGAGTGTAAAAATCCATTTTCATCAATAGTTTTGGATGTTTCTTCAGGATTTTTATAATAGCCCATGAAGGTGTTTCTTCCTCTATAGCAAATTTCACCTGAGTCATAACAAAAGTACCATCATCGTCGTTAGGAGAGCTCTTCACGATTGTCATTTCAGTTCCTGGAAGTGATCTTCCTACTTCTCTGAATCCTTCCAAAGGACCGAACAAGTCCAGTGAGCTCATATCTGTCAAATTTTGTGGGCCTGTTGACTCACTCATTCCATATGTGTTGAGTAGGTAGAAGTTCAAAGAGAGGAAGTATTTTCTGATGGTAGGATCCAAAGGAGCAGCGCCATAAAAATAAAACTGACATTAATCGAGACCGAGAGCTTTCTTGACGTTGTTGAAAACGAGAAAATTAGCAAGTTTGAACTGGAAACTTGGGTCTTCTTTTTTACGAGTTTTCTCGACCCCTTCGGGAGCCAAACTTTTTGCCCAGGTAGCAATTTTAGTCTTGAGCCAACCGTTAGATCTAGCAATTTCTTGCATTTTGTCATAGATCTTTTCCCAAACTCTTGGCACTGAGAAGAAAAAGTTGGGTCTCACTTCTTGCAAAGTCTGAATCAGAGTACCCTGAAGGGCACTGGGATCAGCGAAGAAAGTATGAACACCTTGGGTCATTGATCCCACAATGTCTGAAAACTGGGAGGCCACATGTGACAGAGGCAAATAGCTGACTCCCCTTAGCTGTTTATCTTTAGGTCTTTCATGGAACTAATCCAATGACTTCATGGTCCAGGTGTAGTTGTCATGCGAAAGCATAACTCCCTTAGGCATCCCAGTGGTACCACTAGTATAGACCAGAGTACAGCAATTTCCGGGTTTGACCTTTTCAATTCTGTGCTCGATCACTCTTTCATCAATTCTTGAGCCATCAGCAATGAATCTCTTGTAGCTGATAACCTTTCCATCGTATCCTGCAGGCTTGTACTCATCATCTCGATAAACTACTATCAATTTAATGACTCCTTCATCGAGCAGATGCAAATATTTGGCGGCATAATCTCTGTTTTCGGCTAGTACGATCTTGGCCTCTGAGTGTTTGGCGATGTAGTCACAAGTTTCCTTGTTGTTGGTGGTGTAAATACCTACAGGAATACATCTGGCCATCAGAGAGCCATAAAAAGCGAAGAACCATTCTGGTGCATTGAAGCCAATGATGTTCAGTACAGAATACTAGCTCATTTCGCAGTTGAGGAGGGCTTTGGCAAATTTCATACATTCGTCGTGGTATTGGTTGTAGTTGTAGGTGAACTGAGTCGACATAGAGATACCCAGATGCCGTTGATTTTTGTGGAAAGGGCACTTCGCATGCCATACTGCTTGACTGCTGCTCTGAATTATTCGATCAGAGTAGTTGGTTGGACCGAGGCAATTCCTGTCTTGGCCATCCTAATGGGCAATTCCGCGTTCATATCAGTAGCCCATAGAATATTCCTAGCCGGGTATTGTGGATCTTTGGGGGCATTCAATAATTTTTGCAGTCCTTCAGGTGAGATGCTAAACTCTTTGGCGGTGGGGTAGTCGGGTAGTTTCATCTCTCTATATATATTTTAGCTAGAAATGACATCATCAAAGGGATATATCTATTTGTGTAATACATGATTGATTATTTATGTTGACAAATCATGCGAAATCAGTCATCTTCCTTATCGGCGGCCAGGGGCTACTTTCCTCCTAAATCTGAAGAATCACGATTTGCTTTGCCTTCTTGGGCTTTCTTTCTGCGGATGTACCAGACCACACCGAAGGCGATGCCCAGTACTGCCAAAATGATGAGAATAATCATAATGACAAAAAGAGCACTGTAGCTCTAGCAGCCACCGACACCACTCTCGCTGCAAGTACTGCAAAGAGCAGAACAATCATCACAGACAGTTGGGCTGACGAAAAACTTGCCGTCTTCACAGAGACATTCCTCATTAATGTAGATGTGCTGACCTGAGCATTGACAGAATCCACCTGTGGTGTCGAAAGAAGGGTCACAGGAGCAATAACCTTGAACGTTGGATTGGTTGGTGGGGCAGGCATCGGGTGTGATGCTATAGAGTTTCATGGAGTCAGTGAGGATAGACAGAAGGCCGCTAGGTGCAAAGGCAACAGAGACAACTTGTTCTCCATCGACCAGAGGGAAGGTATCGATAGTTTTGCCGTTGAAGTCGTTGAACACAACTTTGGTGGGATCATTAGTGATGGCATATGACTGGGTGTTGTAATCAATGACTGGTCTTTGGTTGTCAGCATTGGCAGCTTGCATGTGTCTGATGATGTCTAGGTCAATGCTAGGACTATCTCTGTAGTGGGTGATTTATTCATTGACTGCCTTGATGCTTATGGTGACGAAATGAGTCTGGTCTCCAACAGAAATGAGCATACTGGTAGAAGAAAGAATTTCAATTTCAGTTATGCCAGTGTAAGGGTTTTGTTGTTGTCTGGCCAAAGAGGTCTGAGTGTTATACACAAATAGCTTGTTATCTGCGCATAAGTAGGCAATAAGTGTGCCATCGATGTTGAGAGACAGTTGAGTTATGGCACATGAGGCATCAGCTTCGATTGTTTTTTGGTTGACACCTGAGCCAATATTAATCAGGGAAATGACGTTTGAGTCTGCTCCAACAACAGCCAGGAAGTTGCATTTGGTGCAAGTGGCATAAACAGTAACCTATCCGACATCACCGGTTGACACTTTACCTCCTGAATTTGGTTAGTTGAGCAATTGACTATAGTGATCAGCTTGCTAATCAAAATCTTTGTTGACAATAGCAGTGAACAAATTATTTTTGAACAGAACATAACTTTGGATATCTGATTTATCGAAGTGATCGAAGTAGACCTTCTCAAAGGTGACATCTGCGAGGTTGTTGACACTTCTGATCTGGATGGTGTCAGCAAGTGTGTCAGTTAACTTGACACCAGAAGCTAGGACACTTTCTGTGTTGGCGCTCAATTCAATGCTCAGGTCGGTGTTGGTGTAGAACTCCAGGTAAGCGCTACCCATTTTGTATGCGGTACCGTTGAAGATGTATCTCTCAATGACAGGAGTACCTCCCATGCCGTTTATAACCACCATTTCGGTGACGTTCTTGTTGGCAGGATTCACTCTGAACTTGGCCTCATAGAAGAAGGAGCAGCTGTTTTATTCCAAATCTTCAAAGATTCCTTTCTGGATTTGAGGAGGACTGTTCAGTTGATAGCTCACCTGTCTTTTAGCGCTCTGGCCGGGGTATTAAAGAGTGATGGTGCCAGCATCAGGCAATATAATAGCTCTTCCGACTTTTCCCAATCCCATGTTGTTGAGGGGGAAGGTGCCAATATATTTGAAATCAGTTCCAACAACTTGATAGTAATCCAAACTAACCAAATTGCTTTAGTCATCTCCGACGGCAAAGAGTAAGTGATCACTGTTGGTACCAATAACCTGGAAAACATTCTCAGTGGCGATGCTGATTTGTCCTTGCAAGCTGAAAGGATTCAAGTTGTAATCGTAGAAAATGGGAGTTGATCTATGGTTTGCGTTGGTGAAGTAGATCATCGATTCTGTCTTGTATACTCTTTAGAAGTTTGTGTTGAGGTATTGACTGGCTGTGATGGTGAAGGTGGAGGTGAATTGCCAGACTCGAATGGGATTGCTGGTGTCGAGAGGATTGACCAGGACTCGATTTTTGCTGAGACAGAGGAGGTCACTAGCAGCAAAGGATACGACTCTGCTGCCTACTAGATCAAGATCGTAGGTGTTGTTGTTGACTCGGTAAGCATTGAGGAAGAAGTCACTGGCTTCACTTTCCTGGGTGATGGTAAAGACGACACTGCCATCGGTGGTGCAGTAGTCAATGATTTGACCAGCTGTGCTTTTCTGCCATCTGCTGGTATTGTAGTCATAACTGGTCAGTTCACTGGCATTGTCTTTGAAAATGACGAAGGTGTTGTTGACGAAATATCCCTCAATAAAGGAGTTTCCTTCAGGATTGGATAATGTTTGATAGGTTTCGTATTTTGGGTTCGTGTAGGTGAAGAGATAGGCAGTGCTGCTGCCAGTCAATCCCAAAATATAGGTCTCGTCATCCTCAACAACAGTCTGAATGACATCATCAGGAAGCACGCTATCCTGGCTGGCTGTTCTGGCGTGGTTCTGAATCGAATGTTGGTAAATTCTGCACAACAAGTTATCAGCTGTGTAAAGAGCACCGTTTAGGAACTCCTTTCCAATGAGTCTAATGGTGTCAAATCTGACAACCTAGCTGTACTTGTCATTGTCTGACTGTACAATATGTGTGGTGAATTCATTAGGTCTGCTATCATCAAGGACATAGCTGAGGGCATGCCATCTGGTGTTGGCATTGACGGCCAAGGAGGCCAAATCCCATTCTAATTTTATTTCTTGAGGGTAGTCCAAGGCACATCCTGGCACTGAGAAGTTGTACACATTAGCTGTGCCTTCATCATCTCCTTTGAACAAATAAAATTTGTTGTTATTTCCAGCTTTGTTGCAAAGTCCACCACTGACATAGTAGTATTCCTTAGCAGTGAGAGCTTAAACATTGGAGCCTGCGACGAGATTAGTAGTGAAAGAGTCATGGTCGAATGTCTTGTATTCGTCTTAGTGGTCGATGTCGATATAGTAAATGCTTCGGTTAGTACCGAGGCTGCTCATCTAGTGACTAATGAGATAGTTGTCAACGGCTCCCAATCTGTAGACCCAGTTGACTTCCGAGGCGGGTAGAGTGATAGTTTAGGGGGTTTTGGCTTATTGTAATTGAATTATGGATTTGTTGGTCATGAAGAGGAGTTTGTTTTATTGAGGAGCGATCTGGATGTTAGGAGTATCTGAGTCAGCCAGGAAGGACTGGATAGGTTTATCAGTGGTGGTGTTGATGACAGTGATGTTACGTCCAGTTTGAGTGACCAGCAGCTACTCTGACAGATAGTGGATAGCGTTGGGGAGAGAGGGTAGTTGAATACGTCTGCTGCTGAGGTAGCGATAGGAAAGGGTGGTACTTACAAGGAGGAAAACAACCAAGTAGGTTAGCTTCATAGATTTAATATCAAAATCTGATTATCAATCGATATCTTACAAACTTCTTCTGATATATGCTTCATCCATTCATTCCCAATGATCTTATGCTACCCAATCATAAAGAAATTGTACCTATCTATCTTCAGCCTTGAAACATAATTCATTTGCTAAAAATCATGATACAGTCGTTCATCATCCGAATTAAAATGTTGTCTAATAAATTAATAAAGGATAGTCAGCTGATGCCATTTTATGGTCTTACACATAACTATGATCGATAGATCTACTAGTTAGAGTTGCAGATACGAGAACTCAGTCGACAAATTCCTCAGCCTGAACCAGAAAACTAATTAAATTAGTTGCATCACTACATCAATGTCAAAACTATTGGAAAAACTATTGTCTAAAGTATCCTCTCTATGCAGTATGTCAGCAGAAATATCAACAACTACTTCAACAGATAGTTTGTAACCCCCATCGAATAAGAACTTAAACCTACTAAGGAAGTCTATGATCAGGTGCCTGATGCCATCACTGAGGTCAAAAATATCATCACTGAAGAAATGACGTTCAGGCAGAGATTTGTGGTGAGTGGGCTCATGGCAATGTTAGTGTGTATTCGAGGGTTGAGCAGGAACAGAGGAACAATGTTGAGACCTTTTGGTATGACAGCTCTTACCTTTTGTGGGGTATCGTGGTTGCTCGTGCCAGAATTCAACTCAAAATGGACAACTCTCATAAACTAAACCTTGTGATATGCTATCTTACAGTCCTAGAATAAAAAATAATCACATCTCCTCCTGTTGCTCTTGTCGATCTTTTTCCGACTTCATCTCGATGTACTACTCCCATTTCGATTGCTGTTGTTTGGTCGGGTTGAAGTAATTTACCATGATGACCGATTCCTCTACTTTTGGTGGCTGTTTGGGTGAAATTTCCTGCACTGAGATCACCGAAGCTTTGCTTAAAAGATGGGGATCTGACAAGTTGTGGATGAGCTTCTTTATGGGCTTAGTTTTTTATAGTTAGCATTCCGGTTCTTTAGAAGAAGGGATGGGGCTTTCCTAGGTGCTTCTTTTTACTGTTTGATCAAGGGATTTTTAGCATGAAACGTCAGTTTGCCAGCTAAAATTTATCCGAGGTCTGGGAGATACTGGAGCATAGTTAGCCACGTAGCGAGGTCTAGTCTAATAAAGAGGTTCAGAAACTCGTGTCTGGATGAAGGCAGGTGGCGACATTATTTTAGAATTTGTTTGGGAAATCGCATAACTTTTTTGCATATTCCTCTTGAGTGACATTTTATTTCTCTTGGATTCAAGCAAAGGTTCCTGGACATAATTTTCTTCATCTTCGGTTGGTGTGGAAATGCAGAAGTCAAAGAAGCATAATCTTTCTTTTCTGGACTCTAGCATTCTGAGAGCTATTAATTATTTTATCTGAAATTATTGAAGCTAAATATTAAAAAAGAATAGATCAGTCCTACAAGGCTTCACCGTCGTCCTCAAACTATTGGTCTTCCTCGTTGTCAAATTCAGCTATGTTTAGACCTTCGCAGTTGGGGGATTGTACAGGTGGGGTCTCAAGGACTGAATCATAGATCATCTCGAATTCGTTATTAGCAAGCACGTTGTCCATGAATCTGGGTCTTTTTTATTGGAAATCAGCAGGAGGGCCCACCATAGAATCTACACAAATTTTAAGAGTGTTCTCGATCAGAGCAGGTATCATACTTTTTTGGAGGGGACAGCTAATTTCCAAACAAGGGTTGCTGTTGCATTCGATCAGCCAAGGCTGAAAATGCTGATCAATCATGAAGTCAAGTCCGAATAATTAGAAGTTATGCTCTCTGTTGCGAGGGTCTAACTTGTTTGCACTGGCTCTGATGATGTCATTTGCCATGTTTTTCATTTTTGGATAGATTTCCTCAAAAAAATCAAATCGACCTTGATACTACCTTGTGAGGTAGGCCTGAAAATCTTCATAAGAAACTTTGTTGCCCTTCTAGAAACGTCCATAATCTGGCATGTATTTCTGGACTGCATCGTTTGTGAGATGGACATGTGATTGTCCGTGGTTAAGCGTATACTCAGACGAAGTGGTCCTTATATATCCTCTTTTGAACCAATATCCTTTGAATCTGCCGTTAATTGAGGTCACTAAAATGAAATGCCTTATATCGAATTTTCTTCGTTGATAAAGAAAAGGCCTTTCGATATACTCTTGTAGGATGAAGGTTTTGGGGGTGCCGTCGAAATGTTTTCCACCTCTTTTGAGGATGTTTTTTATTTAATCGAGGGTCAGACATACAATGATACCGTTGCCTCGGTTGGTAAGCTCTCCTGGTTTAACAATCCAAGCATTATGCGTCCCTTATTTCTTACTTTTCTTTCTTCGCTCGTAGAAGTGACTCAAAAATCTCAGATACTCCGGATCCTCCATACCTTTGGTCACATGGAAAGATAAAGGCAAATAATCAAAAACGTCCATCCCACAACTTTCGTAGTATTGCCTCATGGTGTATAGTAAAGCCTTTTTGTTG
>Ga0100378_1003468_pt1 | contig 15072 bp, 35 predicted proteins | sample CryGeymeta201502_FD_81535 | JGI IMG/M metagenome (GOLD analysis project Ga0100378, IMG submission 81535) | Groundwater microbial communities from Crystal Geyser aquifers in Utah, USA - Crystal Geyser metaG 2015-02 | ecosystem: Environmental > Aquatic > Deep subsurface > Groundwater | place: USA...
CTGGATGGAATGAGTACGATCCTGCCATGCGAATGGAACCCTACACAGGCACGGACTATTACTATAGATCAGTAGAACTTGCAGATTACACTAAATAAACTTTGATGAGAGTGGCGGAAGTAGACGCACTGGCTGGTGAAATAAAGTAACCAGAGGTATGGATAAAAAGAGTCCATTGCAGGTTCGAATCCTGCCTCTCATCATTTTAAAATGAGAAACAAAATGGCATTTAAATTCTTAAAAGAAAGACAAAAAGAGCGAGAAGAAAAATTCTATAACTCTGTTCAAGAGAAAACAATGAAAAGAGCTTATTTAGATGGTTCACCAATTACTCTTGAAGAATACAAAGAGATGAGAATGAATTCGTATGATAGACGAGTTTTGGAACCTCTATTTGATGATGAAGTTCTATTGGAAATTATTGAATATGCTCTTGCTCAAGAAGGAAATTCAGAATTTGATGATTATAAAATTCCATCAAGTTACACTGAATCTGTTTTGCGTGTACATATTCATGAGTTGATTCGAGGATTCAAAAACTTAAAGAATGATTCTTGCATTTGAAAACATAGCAAATATCTGTCTTTGCATATTTGTATTGGAATTATGGGTATTATGGTGGCAACACTGTTATGAAAATTCTTTTTATGCAATATGGAATAGTTGTAGATTCTGGTTAAGAGTTAGTTGTGGTTTAATATGTTATCTATCTTTTGGACAGAAAAGTGTAATCACTGCAATAAATGATAAAGGTGAAATCACAAAACAAATTTTCATTGGTAGAAATCACTACGATGACGAATGAGGGATGAGTATAATGGTACAATTTCTCAAAGACACAAAAGTTAGAAAACTATCAGAAAAGCTAGGAATGGATATAGATTTTATTAGTGTCAGGGGAGGTACAAATCATTGCAAATATATGTTTTTGAAAGATGGAAGAGAAGTTTGGTTGTTACGAGATGGGATGCTAGTGTATATGGAAAGAAATGAAAACGGAACATTAAAATACTCTTTAAAAGAACATATAAAACGAATGAATGGGAGAGAATAATGCTGTGTGAACATCCAGAATGCAATCATAAGGTATTAGAGGTATCTTATTGGTACGATATTCCTAAAAGGCTATGCCCATTTCACAAACAAGCTTTCCAAGTTGAATTTGAAAATAACAAAGAGCTTAGGAGTAGACTTTTAGAAGAGTATGTGCGCAGGACTGTAAACAGGGGAAAATAAAATGAAAGAATTTAATGGTCAAGTAGAAGGATTAATATGGGAGAAATAAAAAGGAAGTTGAAAAAGTTAAAAGAAGGTAAAAAGTACACTGCTACAGCAGATCAATACTTGATTCAAGAACACAATACACTAGCTGATATTATTCGATTTACGATTAAATGCAGCTCGATTGATGAAGTACAGTACATACTAGATGAAGAGAAAAGAAATAAATCAAATTAAAGCAAAAATCAATGAATAAGCCTGTTAAGCAGTTAAAGCATTCTGATGTTGCAAAATTAAGAATGTGGATATTAAAAAAGAAACAGAATGGTAAATGTGCGATTTGTGGGTGTATTCCTACTCGTCCCTGTCTTGATCATGATCATGTAAAAAAAGTAAAGGGAACTGGAAAAATACGAGGAGTTCTTTGTCATAACTGCAATATCCTAATTGCCAAGGGAGAAAATAATTGTGTCCGATATGGAGTCAATCAAAAAGATCTTCCAAGAATATTTAGAGCAATGGCAGATTATCTTGATAGAAATCAATATCCATACATTCACCCATCTGAAAAACCAAAAACTCCAATTCTAACAAAATTATCCTATAATGCACTTGTTAAGGCAAATAAAAATAGCGAAGTGTCAAGAAGAATTCCACCTTACAGACTAGGAAGAAACGGAGAGAAACTTCAAAAACTCACAAAGCCATTAGAGCGATTATTTGCTATGTATAATATAACTCCGGAATTTTATAAATGAAATTAATAAAACCAGTCAGAAAAGAGAAGCATTATTTTATTTATTCATGCACAAGATGTAAAGGTGAGTTTGCAACACTTTTGAATGAATTAGGAGAAAAATGTGTATGTGATTTATGTATTAATCACAGAATCGAATGGATATGTGAATGTTGTAATCAAGCAATTAGCAGAGAAATTGAACATAAGTCAATTGATGCAGCATTTGGAGTTTGTCCTGAATGCTATGAAAACCTAAAATAAGCAAAAGGATTAAATATGAATACTGACAGAATTAAAGAAATACAGAAAGATACAGCTTATCCAGATAGTATATCTGTGCAACAAGCTTTATTGAAAGTTTGGAATGAATGTGAGCAAGCAAAAGAGTCTATTCCCAAAAAAAGATTCGCAAATGGAGGTCTTGTAAATCAATCTATTATATTTTCAAAACTTCTGCAAGGAGAAAGTTTATATCGAACATTCAATAAATGGGATATACGCTTTATTGAACTTGCTAAGTTTATTTCTGATTGGTCAAAAGATCCATCGACAAAAGTTGGTGCTGTTATCATAGATGGATCACATAGAATTTTAAGTGTGGGTTTTAACGGATATCCTCAACATATTCCTGACGATGATCTTCATGATCGAGAACGTAAATATGCTAAGATAATCCATGCAGAGATGAACGCCTTATTGTTTGCACAAAGAAATATGTCAGGATGTACAATATATGTGTATCCCATGGCACCTTGTTCTCAATGTGCTTCGGCAATAATTCAATCAGGAATTGAACGAGTTGTCACTAGAAAATGCACTTCTGAACAATACGAAAGGTGGGGCGATAAAATTAAACTGACTGAAGAAATGTTTGAATCTGCAAACATTGAGCTTGTATACATTTGATTAATGTAGTATAGATATAAGACATTTGAAACAAACGTAATGAAATAAGCGTTTAACACTAAAGGAGACTGGAATGAACAGAGCTGTGGATGCAGACGAAAAGAGATGGAAAGCTGAGAGTGACGCGCTCACATTGGCAGAAGCAGAACAAATAAAAGCTGATACTCGTAGATCTGCGGCTGCGCGTAAAGCTGCAATGAAAATGGCTGATGATGCAAAGGAAAGAGCAAATTCATTTTCAAAAATAGCATCTAAACCCACAACAAAAAGTAACACTAGAATTCCAGGAAAGAAGAAATAATCAATACGTAATACGCAATAATTTTTAGGTGAAAGTATGTCGCTTGCATTTGTCTTAGAAAATCTTAATAAAATTGCTAATACACCTTCAACAAATGATAAAGTAGCATTACTCAAAAAATATCTTACTGATGAATCATTCTTAAAAGTAGTTAAGTTTGCTCTTAGTGGAGATATGATGTTTGGAGTTAAAAATCTTCCTAAAGTAAGTACAAGATCATTAAAAGATCCTGAAGATATATTTACTTTACTAAAAGTATTATCTTATAAACCTGGAACAAATGATGCTGATAAACTGGAATTAGCTAAAGCAGCCAGTATTGATAAAGAAACCTTTGAAGTTGTTAATCGCATAATTAACAAGGATTTAAAGTGTGGAGTAAATGCAAAGTTAGTCAATAAAGCTCGTTTAGGCACAGTTAATACTGTGCCATATATGAGATGTTCCACTGAAGCAAAGATCAAAAACATTCTATATCCTGCTGTTATTCAAGAAAAAGCTGATGGAATGTTTGTCAATGTGATGATCAATAAAACAGGCAAAATAAAGATCATTACTCGTAACGGAAAAACAGTTCATCAATTAGAATATCTGAAAAACATTATTCGCAAAGGGCGCGGACTTGTTGTAAAACGTCCAGGAAAACATCCCATAAATGTGAATTACGGAATAGCAAATAGTTCACAGAATGCGTATCTTTACAGTCGCGTCTATACAGGCGAACTGCTTGTCAAAAAGAAAGGAAAGATTCTTCCTCGTCATACAGGAAATGGAATTCTTAATTCTTGTCTCAATAACACTGCTGATCCTAATGATGCTAAATGTGTCATATTACGTTTATGGGATTCTCTTCCACTCAAAAACTTTTATGATGGCTATCATGACGTATTGTACAACACACGCCTATTTGAAACTCAAGCTTTTGTCTCAACCGTAAATGATCGTGAATTTGTTGATATGGTAATGACCAAACGAGTTGAAAATTATGAAGAAGCTCGGGAATTCTATGCATTGATAAGAAAAGCAAATGGAGAAGGTGCGATACTGAAGAATCTGCATCTGTTGTGGAAAAATCATACTTCTCCTGATGCTGTAAAAATGAAAAATGTTTCTGATTGCGAACTTGAAATAGTTGGATGGGCTCCTGGAAAAGAGGGATCTAAGTACGAATTATGTATGGGAGCAATTCAATGTCAATCAAAAGATGGACTTCTTCGTGTATCTGTTGGATCTGGATTTTCTGATGAGCAAAGGGAGGCTGATTGGGATATGGCAGAAGGTGCTATTGTGACAATAGATTATGAAGGGGTTATTCAAGATAAGCGCGATAAAAACAAGTACTCACTTTTTCTTCCAAGATTTAAAGAAGTAAGAGAGGATAGAGATGAAGCTGATACCATTCATGATATTCTTGAGAGATAGTAATGGTAACTCAAAACGAAAGAAGATTTATTATCTTTCTTGTAAAAATTGGATATTGGAAAGTCTATATCGACATGCGACTTCCCTGGATAGCTGCAACTAAAAGAACTTTGTGACTATTTAATTGGATTCTAAAAAGACAAAAGGTTGATGATTTTCATCATGTGCCATCTTGTCCTGCAAATCATTATCATAGAACAAGATTGGTATTCAGAGATTGCACTTGTGGAGCTAAAATGGATAGGGTGTGCGTATGGCCTGATGGAACTTGGTATTATTTTGAAGAATTAGAAGAAGTTCCATGGAAGTCAGATGATTTTGCAGTGATTGAGGTTCCCAATGATGTCGAAGATATCGATGAATGGCTTATACAAGAAGAGTTTTGTTAATAAAACGCAAAAAATATTTGTGAGTATGTTAATCTCTTGTTTAGAAAAAGAAAAATTAACATGTCTATTTTTTGCCCCTTATAACAAAATAAGTGAATTATATAAGTATATTCCAGAATTTATTATAGATGAAATTTCTATAAATCGCAGCACACAGACTATCTTATTTGATAATGGCAGTAAAATACTTATAAGAAAGCCTAATGCACACATAGAAAAATTCAAAGGAATTAAAATAGATTTCTTTGAGGAGTTTGGACTTATGAGTGAAGATGTTTATAACGAACTTAAAGTAATAGGAAGAAAGTATGAGTCTACAGAAAACATTAACGGAGATAAAGGAGATTGTAAATAACATTATTGAAAATGTAGATTGGTATCCAAAAGGAATGGATAATAATTCACATATTTTAATGATAGAGTTGAAATCAAAGTTTATTCGTATCAGTAAAAAGATTGACAGTATTGAAGAAAAATTTGTGTAGTACCTGGCGCCATTTATTGGTGGAAATTAAAAACACAGCACGGAGAAAGAAAGAAATGAATAAGAAAGACCTGATTGCAAGCGTAGCAGAAATTAATGACATGTCAAAAGTAGATGTTGAAAAAACTCTTAACGCTACACTTGAAATGGTGAAAGATGCATTAGTTGAGGGGGAAGTGGTTGATATTCATGGATTTGGAAAATTCGCCTCTGTTCAGCGAGCGGCACGAACAGGACGTAACCCCGCAACTGGAGCATCTATTGAGATAGCAGCAAAAAACGCAGTTACATTTAAACCTGCAAAAGCTTTTAAAGATCTTGTAAATTAAATGGACTACCATTAGGTAGATGTGGTTAAAGGGGATAATCATCGCAGCGACACACGATAAAGTCCATTACTCACGCGTACCCCGATCCTGCCCTCGACCAGCCATATTGGGGGTTTAATAGAATCTACTAGGCCTTCAGCCCTCTTCCTATCAAGAGGGCTGTCGTATTTTGGAGACAAAATGAGCATAGAATCAATAACGATTGAACAGTTTCAATCCCATAAAAAGACTGTGTTAGAATTGTCTAAGGGATTAAATGTAATTTGGGGACCTTCTGATAATGGTAAATCATCCATAATAAGAGGAATTAAATGGGTCGTTTTGAATAGGCCTAGTGGAGATGAGTTTAGAAGACACAATACAAAAAATACCACAGTAACAATTAAATCAGATAACTCCATTATTCAACGCATAAGAACAGATACTAAAAATGAATACAAAATAGAAAATACTATTTTTAAAGCATTAAAATCTGCTGTACCTGAAGAAGTATCCTCTAAACTAAATATATCAGAAATAAATATACAATCTCAACACGAGGTTTATTTCTTAGTAGATAAATCTCCAGGACAAAGAAGTAAAATATTAAATGAAGTTGCTGGTCTTGAGATAATGGATAAGGTTTTGAAGAAAACCAATACTGATATCAGATCAATAAACGCAGACATTAAGGCAACCAACAAACAAATCTTAGAAGATCAGACAAATATTCTCTACTTTGATTGGGTCACTAAAGCTGATAAGACGCTTAAAAAATTAGAAGCCTATCAAAAAGAAATAGAGAATAAGGAATTATTTCATGAGGATATTTGTGACATTATTGCTGAAATTGAAGAATATGAAGAGATAAAATCAGAATTTATGTCCGACAAGTGCATAACTATAATTGAAGCTCTCTCAAAAGAGGAAAAAGAGATAGAATTTGTATGTAGTGAATATGAACGAATCCAAAAGACAATAGATCAAGTAGAATCACTTGAAAAATATTGTGACTCTATTAATGTAATTGATGTGTCTCCACTAGAAAAACTACAAGATAAGATCGATTTTTTAGTGATTAAATATGATAGAGTGTCACAGATCATAAAAGAGATAAAATCAAAAGAAGATCAATATAAACGTCAAAATGAAGCAATAGAGAAAACAGAGTGTATGTTTCTTGCTGAATTAAAAAAATACGGGGAATGTCCCACTTGTGGATGTAAATTATGAATTACATAGCAGCCGCAGATTTACACATTCGATCTAACAGGCCTCAATTCAGAAAGGATGACTATTTTGGAACTGTATGTAGAAAATTTAAACAAATAGTATATCTCTGCAATAAATATAAAGCTGATTTAATAATTGCTGGAGATTTTTTTGATCATGTAAAAGTAGGACATAAAGTAGTCAACATGATCCTTTCAATTCTGCAAAAACTTAACGGTAAAATTCTACTTGTTGCAGGGCAGCATGATATGTCCTTTCATACTTTGGATTTATCCAGTTCTCCTTTACAAACTTTGATTTATAATTGCAAAGTGATTCTCCTCAAAAAAGATACACCATTTAAGAATGGTAATGATAACATTTACGGGTGCTCTTTCGGAGAAATTCCAATTTATCCTGAAAAAGATTCAATCTTAGTTATTCACAGAACAATAACTCCTAAAGAACCTCCTTTCTTTCTTACTGAAGCAATTTCAGCCGATGAAGCATTTAATACTTTTCCAGGATACTCTCTTATAATATCTGGAGATTATCATAGTGCCTTTATCGTGAAAAAATCTAAAAATGCACTTATTAATTGCGGTCCTATGATGCGACAAAGCATTGATCAAATGGAATTACAGCCTAAAGTTTGGTTGATCAATACAGATGCAAACAGAATAAGACCAATAAAATTGAAGATAGAATCTGCCGATACTGTATTTGCTATTGAAGATATAGTAAGAAAGGAAGAATCTGAATTTTCAAAAGATCTTGGAGAACTTATTGAAACATTAAAAAATCAAGCTAATAGGCCTGATTATAAAAGTAATGTTAAATTGCTAATGGATAAAAGTAATATCTCAAAAACCACCAGAAATAGAGTTAACTCTATTTTAGAAAATGTAATAAACAAGTAGATAATAAGTACGGAGAAATACATGAGTGAATTGGATGAATTTAGACAATTGGTTGAATCGCAAAAGAAAGAAAAAGCAAAAACAGAAGGTAAACTTGAAACTCTTTATGAAGCATTAGGAGAAGATGGGTATACCTCCTTAGAAAGTGCTAAAGAGGATATGGTTATTTTGGGAAAGAAAATTCTCAGAATGAAAAGGTTGTTTAAAGAAAAACTGGATAAATTCAAGAAAGACCATGCTACAGAGCTATCGTGAAAAAATCAATAACAGTTTGACTGAATTACAGTTTCATAAAGCATCAGAAAAGAAGCATAAAGAGCTATTATTAGAATTAGAGAAAGAATCTGATACACTACAAGAGGCAAGAGAAGTCTTTCAGAAAGCAGCTATATTAACACAAAATCATCTTGCTGTTCATTTGTCAACCATAGTCACAAAGGCATTACGTGCCACATTCTACGAAAAAGATGTTTACTTCAAAGTTGAATTTGTAGAAAGAAGGAATGTAACTGAATGTGATATGTACATAGAAGAAAATGGATTCAGGTACTCGCTTCTTGAAAGTAGAGGATTTGGAATGACTGATATTTGCTCCTTTTCATTGCGAATAGCTTATATACTTCTACATACATGCGATAACTTCCTAGCAATAGATGAACCATTTCGGAATTTGAGTGAAGATAAACATGAAATAGTATCACAGATGATAAAAGAACTAGCAAAAGAGTTGAATATGCAATTTGTTATAGGAACGCATGTACCCTCATTAAGAGAACATGCCGACAAATCATTTCATGTTCTGCAAAATAAAGGGGTAAGTGCTATTTATTAAGATCTTAATGACTTTTTAATTGACTTTCATTATAGAAAAGTATACTTTTTAATAATCGAAGTGCAATATTTGCAGTATTATTCTAAATGATAAAAGGGACAAATAATGGATGAAATCATGTCACATGAATTTGATAACGAATTCAACAATGAATTTAACAAAGAACTTTCTCATGAGGAGCAATTAGAACTTTTTAAGCTTTTGATAATTAGAGTTCTTCTGTCTACAAAACCAGAAGAATGGAAAAGTAATCCCACAGAATTTGTACAGCTCGCAGTTCCAAAGAATCTTATAGATTTTCTTAGTGATTTATCCAATTCTAAAATAGTGCTTAGTGGAATAATAACAGATATGATCATAAAAGGTATTTCTTCATTTGCTAAAGAAATAGGCGATCCAGAAAATCTGGAATTAATGATATCTAATATTTTTCATGAGGAGAATAAAAAACAATAATGAGCCCATATCGAAAATCCAAAAAGTTCAGATGTTCATATTGTGAAAAAGATTTTGATAAAGAGCGTCAACTAAAATCACATATGAAAGATGCACATCCAACAATAATCAAATCAAAGGAAGTTGTAAATGACTGTAAGAGAAATTAGAAAACATAGTTTAGTTGGATTTGCAGGCAAAGCAGGAGTTGGAAAAACTACAACTGCTGAATGGTTTGTTAAAGGACATAATTTTGTTCGTTTATCATTTGCACAGCCGTTAAAATCATGTCTTGTAGCTCTCACCGGATTATCAATGAATCACTTTACAGATATTGAACTAAAAGAAAAAGAAATTCCAGGATTAGGAGTTTCTCCTAGAGTTATGATGCAGTTAGGAGGAACAGAATTTGTCAGAAATATGATATATCATGATTTCTTTCTTTGGAGAATGGGTCATTTAATTTCTGAAAATTCACATAGAGATATTGTCATTGATGACGTTAGATTTGAAAATGAAGCTGAATTTATTCGTTCAAATGGAGGAAAGATTGTACATCTGATAAGAGAATTTGAATCGCCAACAACCAAAACTTCTCACAAATCAGAAGATTCTTTAGAAATAAAAAAAGGTGATATTGTTGCAATTTGTGATATTTCCGAAGAACTGACAGCGTTAAATCTATTACAGAGGTTTTTATAATGTATAAAGAATCAAAAGATACATCCGTAATTCCAAACGTTTCAGATCCTGAATATTACAAAAGAGAAAAGTTTATTGCATTGTATCAGGCACGAAAAATTCTTTCAAAGATAGGTTCTATGGAAGAAAGAAGAGTCTGCGGCAAACAATTGAAAAGAATGCAGACAAACAGCAATTAAAAAGTAGTTAAGGAGAAAAGTTATGTCCAGAGAAAAAAGAGATCTTAATGAAGTGCCGAGTAAAAACAAAGATATGATTGAAAGTCTGTTTAATGATGTACAAGAAGAAATTAATGAAGATTTAGTAAAAAATGCTAAATTTAAAATCAAGGATCTTCTCTTGCAAAAAGCAAAAACTCAAAGAATTCTCAGCAATCTTGATCGACAGATTGACGAGTTAAAACTTCAGATTAAGCAAGAGTTGAGTTAATGAGCCTAAGAATACACAACAAGCCTGTTAAGTTATATTGGGCTGGTTGGGAAACAGACACCTTCAAATTAGGAAATGAAGGATGGCAGATTTCAGCAGAGCAAGACGGCTATAATCAACAGATTAGAATTGCAATAAATCATCCGAAAGCAGGAGTACAAGGTATTTCAAGATTTGGTCATTATCCGTTTCAAGAAATGATGAGTAATTATAACTATGTTCCTGAAATACCAACCATGCTAAGATTTGATCAGTTGTCTAGGGAAATATTCATAAATACAGTTGAAAGAGATATTGGATTTCATCCTGTAGATTATCGTCCTAGATATGTTGAATCAAGAATCACCAGCTTAAATGATTATGCAAATTTTGCGTCAATAGAAACTGCAAAAAATGAAATCTACCTTCATGAAGCAAACATTAATCAGATTCTTGAAATGGCTTTAAATAAACAACAACCTGAACAAGAAAGAATTCGTAAAGAAATGCTCAAACGTCAGGAAATAAGAGAGATGAAAATGGGCAGATTACATACTGAATTACGATTAGTTGTCTGATAAACATAAAATGAGAGTGTAAGCGCGAATCCTTTCTTGTTCAAACTTACACTCCCACAAAAATTTAGAGTGATATAAATGAGAAATTCAGAAGTAAAATACTGGCTAATTTCCGACACTCATTTCGGGCATGGTAAACTTGTCAAAGAAGGACTTAAATCTGTTAATGAGGATCATGAAGTTTTAGTATCAATTCTCAGGATAGTGCAAAGTGATGATGTTCTAATTCATCTTGGAGATGTTTCTTTTTATAATAATTCCCATTGGCATGATATATTACGTAAATTCTGGATAGGTAAAATGATTCTTGTCAGGGGCAACCATGATAGAAAATCATTATCATGGTATTACAGTTATGGATGGGATTTTGTTTGTGATGAATTCAAACTAAATATATACGGTAAGAATTTAATTTTCACACACGAACCAATAGACATCAATTACACTGACGCTGACATAAATATTCACGGACATCTGCATAATGATGAACATAGAGAAAAATATGTTCAAACAGATCATACAAGACTTGTGTACAATAAAATAACTAACCTTAGAAAATTAGTAGGAAAATAAAATGACAGTTGAAATAGGATCATATCTTAAATCATTTAAATCCCGTGAGGATTTGATAAAAGAACTAGAAGAAGTTTTCTATACTCTCTGCGGGTATCAATGTTTAGTCACTTTATACGAAGAGGTTTTAAATGTAAGAATAGAGAAAGACGGTAGAATACTTTCATATTCTTGTAAAATCGGTCCAAAAGAAATGTATTACCAAAAAGATGCAGTATTAGATAGGTTATTTATGCCTATTTGTACGGCATTTAAAAATAACGATTTCCATTTCATGACAAAATAATTTAAAAACTTTAGTAGGAATGTAAAATGAAAGATGAATTAGGCCATTATATTGTTTCAAAAGATACTGTTGAAAAAGTTGATATGGAAAAAATTATATTAACAATAACCAGCTATGTTCAAAATAATGAAGTGTATTTTAAATACAATCCTCACTTTTATGCAGGATCTTTAATATTTGGAGTAATGGGACTTCCTTCTGAACATAAAAATATGGAAAAATTACTAAGAAAAGAAATTAAATTATTAAAGTGTAAAATTGAACGTGTGGTAACGAAAAGGGATAATTACAAATGAGTAATGCAAGTAGGCAATCTTTAGCACTTCTCGCAGTGATTTATGGATGCTTCTCTTCTATGAAAGAGTATGCACTTTCTCCTGAATTATCCCCAACAATTGAATACGGATTAGAAGTGTCAGAAAGGTGTATAAATGAATTTCCAGAAACTGGAAACACACTAAAAAATACAAAATGGATTACTGAAAAAATTCATCAAATAGATGATGATTTAAACAAAAGCAAGTCTGTCTATACTATGATAGTGCTTACTCAATTAGCGCATCAAATAGTGACAGATTTAAGCGAAAAAATAAGAGACAAAGCAAAGATAAAGCGTATTGAAGTTATAGAAGAAGTTATCTATGCGATAAGTGATCAAATAGATAAAAAGAAGGACAAGTTTGAGGCTTATGAGGAGTCAGATAGAATAGCTAAAAAACTTTACAACCGTTTAGGATTCTCATTATAACAAATTAAAAAGGGAGTATTTTAATGTTTAACTGTATGTGTAGAAAAGTGTACTTACCTGCAATACTGTATAATTTATTTCCTTATGTGGTATTTATAATTACTTTAATATTGGGGTTTATACAACAAGAGAAGACTATGCTAAATAGTCTTCTTTTAATAATACTTTTTATGTATAGTATCTTTATTGTTGCAATTAGATCTATTAGCAGATGATAGTATATCTTCATTTAAAATATAAATTAAATGAAGATATACACGTTTTTACATATTTGTGCGTTAAAGAATATATATCATCAAGTCTGCTACTCTATTGATCCATCCACGAACAAACTTATACTGAACAGGATCTATTTTTATAAGTCTCGAATATCTCTTTAGCCTGTGAGCGAGAATTGCAACAGCTATTCTCATATAGTTATTATTGTTTATATAAGATAATGTTATGGGTCCTATTATACCATCCACTGCAAGATCTGCACCCATATTATTGATTGAATTTTGCAACCATTTAGCAGCACTTGAAACTCCGCAATTTACACCAGAATCAAACATAACAATAGCAAGTTCTTTTGGCATATTATTACATTTATTTTTTATCCAATAGTCGTTGTAATAAATCTCTTTTGCAGAATTAATGGTAAGTCCTGCAATATCTAAATTAGGATATTGTTTTTCGGATATTCCAAAATTTGTAAATTTTCCTCGATCATCAGGATCATTATTAGTTCCGCCTTCACTTATTTCAACAAAGTACATCGCTATGTCAAAATTTTTATCTTTCGAGTACAAAGAAGTTGCTATTTTATTTCCAGAAACCTTATCAGTCATGATTTATTTCCTCTTAGAGTTATAGCTTTTTTATCGCAAATATTTATTACAAATAAACAGGATTGTCTAACACTTTCGCTATTTTTGTACCTATGAGCGCTTATTAACAATTCACCTTTGTATTTTGATCTAAATCCAGATAAGATCTTTTCACAGCAGTTACACTCATTGCATTTATCAAAATCGATTTCTAAATATAACATTATTATCTTCCTGATTAATATACTAGATTATTCCAATCCTCTATAAGTATATCTCTGGGACTATAGTTCATCCCTCCAAACAATCTGATAAAAGCCGTAGATGCACTGCAAATAACATTCAACCCATTTGTTTCTTTTGCCAGATCTAAAAATATTTTATCTGCCCTTCTTCTTGAAAAGTTAACAGGTACAAATGAGTGTCCTGGTCCTTCTGACAAAAGGAGACATCCGAATCTATACATGCAATCGTGAGGTAATGCAGGATAGGCAAGAATTCCGACTGGATGTATAAATGGAATGAATTTCGGGACAGATGCAAAATCATAGACGAAATTGGCAGGAATCCATATATAGGCACCTATCGTCTTTACGTAACAAAAATAATCCTCTTTAACAATGAATCTTGGTCTTTGTGTCAGAAATGTGTATATTCTTTTAAACAAAGAATGTTTTAGATTTATCAATAAAATAGGCTTAACTACAGGAAGATCGATTGCATCTTTATCAGGCCATACAATAGATTCGGGCTGATATCCATTTTTAATAATTTTACTGGATTGCATGTTCTGTAATTCCTGATAATAAATTCACAATAAAAAACTGCCACAATCTGAATTTATTAGACATAGCTTTTGCACTTTGGGTTTAAATATAGAAACCAAGTCAGCCGTTTTATAAGAATTTTTCAGATTGTGGCAGTTAAGATATACTATTACATAAATATTTATTTATCAATCACTTTTCTTACTCTTCAAAATCTTTATGCCAATATCTTTTGTCGTGGTGATTCTGTTCGAAACAATATTGATTAAAACCAATACTCCTCCAAGAATTTGTAATACAATATCTTTAGCTTCTTCAGGAATAATTAAATCAGGATATTGCCATTTAACTATAGCGAAAATTCCTGCCAAGATAGCTGTCAAATAATTTGTTAATTCCGTACCAGATTTCCATTTCTCAGGATTCTTTATTATTTTTCCAGCTTTCCAAGCTTCAGAAATTGCAATTATATCTACCATAATACCATCTCCTTGTTTCCCCATTTTTTGCACTTTAAACCACTCATAATACCAACTTCAAGATTCAGACATTTACTGATACACATTCCATGTTTACTCATTTGATAACAGACACCTTCACAACAAGATGTGACATAATTAATGTCTCCATTTATATCTTCTTTTGGTTCAGGGTCAATCTGTTTCATAACAGTATCTTAGGTGGAGGTGATTCAAGTCTGAATATCATTTTATTTAAAGCAGTTTCAATGAAATGTACTTCCCATCCAATAGGTACAGTCTTTTTCACTTTTGATAATGCCTCAGATACAGTCATATCTTCTGGTAGATTGTAAAGTCTGTATTCTCGAACATGTAATAATTCATTTTTCATCAGTTTGCTGGTGCAAGTTGGATGTTTTTACCATCGACGATTACTGAGAAATTAATAAATACAGGCGGTTCTCCGGGTTCAGGTGCATAGCTCCATACATAAGGAGGACTATGCTGAGTCTCGACACCATTAACTACAGCGGTCATAGTGAATAGATGTACACCATAAGGTATCTCAATA
>Ga0100378_1003471_pt1 | contig 15061 bp, 11 predicted proteins | sample CryGeymeta201502_FD_81535 | JGI IMG/M metagenome (GOLD analysis project Ga0100378, IMG submission 81535) | Groundwater microbial communities from Crystal Geyser aquifers in Utah, USA - Crystal Geyser metaG 2015-02 | ecosystem: Environmental > Aquatic > Deep subsurface > Groundwater | place: USA...
ATAATCTGAGACTTTATCTCCTCACCGATCCTGAAAATGTCTAAATTGGAATATTGATACTTCAAGAAGCACAGCCAAGGACATGAAACACTCCTCATTTTATTCATTTATAGAGATCGATATTCTAACTGAAGAAGGGTAAAATGAAGTTAAAATTTGATCAAGTTGTTCAATAAAATTTATTTTAAGCACGAAAGTGATGAGTGAACAACAGTTAGTCATGTGCTATGAAGGTATCTTTGTTTGAATACGGTTTTTGTTGTTGTTTTGATGCTAATAATGTCAGAAGATGGCTCAACAGTATTTTAGTTGGTCTAAATGCGTTTGCTGTCCTCAGAGAAATCCCTATATCACTAATATTTTGTTCATTAAGCTGCCTATTTCGCTTATCTTTATCAAACAGCAACTTATCATTCACCTATTTTTGAGAACCTCAACAGCTCAAGAGAACCAACAAACAGTCTTAAAGGATGTCCTATTTTTTCTTATCGTCTGTACATAAAGATACTTGTGCAAAGTTGGTTAAAGTGAGGAGAGGGGCGAATCATCCATATTTTTTTTCAGGGATTTTTTTGATTCAGCTCCCTCATGTCTTTATTGGCTTAGCTTGATCTTGATGGGTAGAAAGACAACTTTTGGTTGATGGAACATACATTTTTATTGATTTTTTGATATGGAAAAGGAGTAAACTTTTGAGAGTGTCTGAAGGAAGGAGTTTTGGAAACTATGGCACAGCTGTGAAAAATGAGGCACGTGCTTCGAATAAGATCATTCAAAATGTCAGTGTTTATCAGTTTTGGCTTCGACTTCCAAAAGAAACTGGCAATTTTATTATCACTTTTCTCATTTTTTATCCACAGTCATAACAGCTTTGTTTGATGATACAGGGGTCACCTTTTCAATCAGGAGTCAATAATCAGACGACATGTGGCAATTATAGCATAAGAGTTCTCGATTTGCCATTAAATCTGATTGTTGAAGAAACAGAAAAGCCTGCTTGAGCTTTATAAATAGAACATACCAAATCGAGCGTATGCCCCCAGCTAACTTGGGGCGATGTGGTTAAGCAAAATAATTGGATCTGATCTTTCAAGGATATCTCGGTCGGCATATTTATACATGGTGATGAACATGAAGGTAAGGGAAGAGAACCAAAGTCAAAATAATCACAATATAGGAGGTCTGACCTTCTGAAAATGCTGGCCATCTTGCCAAAATGTTCTTCTTCTAATATGACACAAAAACAGGAGTTCTTCTTCTCAAATTGAATAGCTTCAGGAGCAATCTATGTTTCTCCAAGAAAGAATGAGAAGACCTTTTCAAAGAGGAGATACAGTCTGTGGGTTATCAGGGATCTAAAATGATTAAATTGGCTTAAGCTCTCATTTTGCTTAAGTGTTTCCCCGGTAATGATAATAATTATTATTAGTGTTCAGCATAAATCAGGGCTGTTAATCTCTGTCAACGATCACTACTTGTCAAAGAAGTATTCCTGAAGGTATTTCAGTTTCTTGAGATGGGTTTGCTTTTCGGAAAGGGAGAGTTAGGGATTGTTAAGGACAATGAGAGGATAGACTTCTCGAAGATATGAGAATAAAGTTTTGCTCAGTATTTATGCTTCATTGCCTTCCGATGACTCCACCCTAAGCAATTTCTTCATATAGTTCAGTCCTATATAGGTCTTTCGGGCAGGAAAATTCTTTTGAATGAACTCACTAAAATCCTTTGAATCAAGCAGACGTCCATCTTTCCTGATGATTTTACTTGTAACTTTTATCAGAGATGGGATGCTCAGAACCATTTATGAATATCCCTTTAATATAACGGATGTCAGGTTCCTGTCCTTGCTCTGGCTTCTCCAGCCGTATAAGCCATCTTTCTTCTTGCTTTTGGTGTTTTTTTTTGCTTTATGACAAGATCCAGCTGATGGAATTGTCTTGTTGTCCTGTTTCTGTGACTCTTACTTATGAACCATCTGCTGTTTTCGAGGAATTGTCGTCTCGCTTATATTTTCCCGACGGGTTTATACATCACTGGGATGGTTTTCCCAATAAGGAGCTGGATACATCAAGGGAGGGTAGTATAAGTTTGGAAATGCATATTGAGGTGCGAGGAAGTCCCACGGTACATAGTAGGAGTTTTGATACATTTTGTTCTTTTAACTTTAATATAATTACATAGCTGGTGCCAGACAAAAGGACAGCTCGAGGGACCCCAATAGCTTTGGATCCTGTTCAAAATCATGTGATCTTTGGTAAGCAGCAACAAAATTTCAATTTTGCCGAGTAATTACATTGTGATGAACCATCTAACTATTTTCGATAACAGGTACCACAAATAGTTCAAATGTTGGCAAAATTTAAGCAAAAACCACTTCAAAGGACGGTAAGGGCCTTAGCTTCCATATATGCCATCAAAAAAATGATTATATCAACTCATCTCAAGTCAATTTTTCAGCACTTAACACTGATCAACATGCCTTATATTATAGCGTCATATATTTTAAATAATTAACCATGTTGGTTGTTGGTCAAAAAATAAAAGGAATCAGCTCTCGGATTCAACTGATTCATCTACATTATCATTTTATTATTCGTCCTCGTATTCGTCAATCTCTAGGTCCTCGTTGAGAAATACATTAAAAAAGGGCTCAATTTACTCGGAAGCTATGTTATTTTCCTCCTCCTCCTAGTCAGAGTTTCCTTCGTTCTCCTCCGAAGAGGAGTACTGAGGTATTTGGTCCTCTAAAATAGGTTGGTGCTGTTGTACTGCATGAATGATTGAATTTGAGTCTGATTCTAGCTCAAGAATTCCTCTATGATTGTTTCTTCTGCGTTGCTCCTCCGCCCTTCTCCTTCTGGCTCTAATTTATAACAGAAAGTTGTTTCTTTGGTGAAGTAGGCCTTCGTTATTGGCTTGATTGTTCGGTGCCTCTTTTGGAATAGGACTGTCTATTATTTTATTTTCCTATTTGTTCTCCTCCTGCTTGACCTCGCATTTTGGCTAGAGGAGTTTTGGTTCTTTAAGTACTTTGATCCCATAGCTTTTTATCTTGTTTTTCCAGACTTCTCCATCGACGAAAGGATTCCCAGCTACATATATTTCCAGACTATCAATCAGCTGAAGAGGCAAAAGTTTTCGATAATCACTGATGAGATTATTGGCCACATTCAAATATTCCAACCCGGTCAATGGCATCAAATTATTCAAAGAACCTTGAAGCGAATTATCTGATATATCAAGAGTCCTTAGTTGTTTAAGCCTGGGAAAATTGTCAAGGGTTCTCAGATCGCATTTCGTGATGACCAAGTTTTCTAAATGTTGATACTGAAAGAATAGAGGTTTAGCAGGAGCTGGTATAAGTCTCAGAAGAATTGTGCTGATTACTATAGTTTTAGTCTCCTATAGCTCGGGGTATTGCTGCTGGAACAGTTATCTCAGGATGTCAGTGTAGTTCATACTTTAATATTATTCAAAAGAAGGGGAATAACAAGAGAGTATATAGACTATGAAAGGGTAGAATCAGTATATATCGCATTATTTTCTCTCTTTTACCTCTTTGGCAGCTCGTGGGCTCTAGTCATCCGACTAGGAAGCTATTTCAACTTTGTCCTTCTTGGCAAATATGTGCATGATGTATCTAATGCGATGAGCCAGGGGTTCCTCTTAAACATAAAGTCCATTCTCCATTCTCCATAGGGCCTGCTCGTATCTCTGAATCACCTCATCTTTTTCAGTAATAACCGAGATAAATCTGTCATCTTTTCGGGATACGATTCCCAAAAGTCTTGATTTTTAGTCTTCAGCGTGTTTGGCCTTCGCTGTGGCTTTCTTATATGCCTACTGCAGATGCTCGATTTCCTGAACTGCTATTTTGATGAGAGCATCAGGATCACTATTGAACTATTTTTGAGGGTGAGTGCCTAAATGTAGCTCATTAAAGCCGATGAGATTAGACAAGGTCAGAACACTTTGCAGCAGCACATCCTCATGCTTTTCATTGACTTGAGGAGTATCAATGCTTTTCTATTTTTTTTAAGGTGACTATTAGATTTTGAATTCACTGATATTTTCCATGCTGACTTTATCGAAAGCGTTTGGGCTTTTTTCCTGGGCTTGTTGTTAAAGCTTCTTAATTTTGTTCTAGAGTTCCTCAATTTTATTATTAAGTTTGATTATTTTTTCAACATATTAATCTTTTTCTTTCTTGAATTTTCCATTCATCTGCATGATCTCCTGATTCACTTCCTCCTAGTAATCCAACATGTTCTTGATTATCAAGGAAAAACTGTTTCGCTCCAGTTTCATATGATATAGCAAATACAGACGATCGTCTCCTTTCTCCTCCTTCTCCTCTCTCTTCGACAGCAAAGGCTTCAGTATCTAACTCAGTCTCTTCCTGTACTATCTGTACAAGTCAGTAGACAGCTTCCCTATTCTGATTGTTCCCTCATGAAGTACAGATTCACCTCTTTTGGATAGCTACAGGATAGACTATATCCTTAGCCACAACTTATCAACTTTGAGGACAGCTGACCTCATGTCGATTGAGGCTGGAGATTGAGGGTTTTTAGACTCATGCATATCAGGATCGAGGATTATTGTTTTCCAGCTGACTATATTTGGGTATGAGATGATGATATCACTGAGTCTGACGATGATGTTGGCTGCCTTGTTGGGGTCCATGAAGCATAGTAGAAAATATGCTAAAACTATAACATATGAAGCTTCATCGAGAGTTAGATATATTTTTTCAGTCAGAAAAAGCACGACATTCTTTATTTTCTATTTACGTTCCTCAGGACTTATGATGGCCTGTTTTGTGCTTTGCTGCGTCGATAGATGGATCAAAAATTGGAGCGTTTTTGGCAAAAATGACAAGCATAGTAGATTTTTGTTCTTTAGCTACTCTACCACATACTTCACATATGGATGAACTATTTACTCCTGTTCGACCTCACCACGGGGTTGTTACCCCATAGACTTGCGTTTAGATAACAACTTTTTTGAGTCGCTTTCGGCTCGGCCTCTTTGTGTGTTATTTACAGTTGCTGCATACAAGAGCTGAGTTGACTGTTTGGGTTGGGGAACAATGCCTTTTAGAGTCTCAGCAGCTGTGCTCTTGAAGTGTGAATCGCAGTATTTGATTTGATAGTGGGCCGCAAATTGTTCAATCTGATTCAATAAGGTTTGACAAGATTTGCAGACCTTTTTGGATTGCATTTTCAGGGAATCAGAATGTGGAGTATAGACGGGCAGCTATGCACTGAAGATGTTGTTATTGGGAATTTGAAGTTGGCATAATCCACAGGCTGAAAGGTCCATCTTTGTGATTATTACTATAATAAAAGCCGAAATAGGCCTTCTGCTTAATAATAAGCTATTTTTAGGAGAAACATTGTGATGGAGGATAAGAAAGTATCGGAAACTATAAAATTTACCATTTTAAAGTTCATAAAAGAATATATAGCAATGTGCGATTTGGAGATCATCATCACCGATGCTGAGTACCGCTCCCTCAAACAGGCAGAAGCATAGTGCAACATTCTCAAAAAAAAGACGACAGCTTTGGAGCAGGACCTTTGGAACTATCAAAGATAAAATAAATAAAAAGGATAGATCATTGACACCAACAAGACACAAATCAGATAATTGTCTAAGAATGCCATCAACCTCGCTAAGAAAATATTGGTATCAGAAGATCTTCTAGCTAACCAAGAGGATAAATGGCTTGCAAGGTAACGTAGCCTTCTCTAGAAATTAATGACGAACACCAAAGTAAAAGAGCAGATTGAAGAAGGTTGGAAGAGAGAGAAACAAGCTCTGAAGGTGCAGGAGCAAAAGTATGAGGATAGTTTATTGAAAATAGGAGAATTGGCAAAAGAAGGGAAGTAGAAATAAATGCAATTTCAGAATAAAAGCAAAGGGTCTGAAAAATAAATCGGTCGGTTGGAAAGAAAAATTGTTTAAATCAAAGCTTCCAGTCAATAAAAACTGACAAAACTGCAAAACTAGGTCCATTAGCTATCAGCTTAACTTGCCTAGACTTCTAATAAGAATGAGCTCAAAGACCTCAGACTGACCGAAAATTAAATGAGACTGGCATAGTATGAGCAAGAACTGGTGTAAAAATAAATTATCAGCTCAGAACTTAATGTTGAGAATGTTCGACTGAAGAATGTCATAACTGAACTATAAAATAAAAATATCAAAGAAATGAGTTCTGCCAAGAAAGGATATTAAGCTAAAATAAGAAATATTGTCAAGGTCATCAAAGAGAAGATTATGAAAGAGTTGGATTATATAAAAAAGAGTTACAAAGAGATTGATAACTTGATGAACAGTGCCAAAAAATGGTGGATGGATTCCTATACTCAAGTCAGCTATCACATGACTTAGCTTCAGTAAATAACAGGTCTCATTAATCAACAAGATCAGGATGAGCTGAAAAAGTATTCAGAGTTGACCCGCAGTCTCGAATAATAGAGAAAAAAATATGAAGCTATGGCTGATCGACTTCACTAACGCTAGAGTTAACTCAAGAATATGAAGTCTCAAATGCAATAAATGGAAGAGAAGGATCAGAAAATATCCAACAAGATTAATGAGTTGAAAACAAAAAATAAAGATCTCTAACTAAAATTAGCAGGCTAAAAGAGCAAAAGGAAGGCAGTTGAAAAACAGAACCTTTAGTTGAGAGAAAAAATGGAATCTATGAATGATGACCTCCTCAAATACTAGGAACAATAAGAGTCCAGAAGGCAATAAGAAAAAGGAGTTGAAATGACAACTGAAGTCATCCAACTTGAACAAGAGGCCCTTTACGCAGCAAGCAAAGGCCACCCAACTGGAGCACAGTTCAAAGAAGATGTCGATAGTCTATGGCACTACATCTAGAGATTTTTGAGTTAGAAAAGGACTGAACTTGAATAAATAGAGGATCTCAGGTACATCTACGATAAGGTTCTCCGTTAGGAGTTCAGACTGATGATGCAGAGGTTCACTTACAACTTTGAGCAAAAGTACATGCCCAGCCTTCCCAAGTGATTATTCATTTAATGTGAGTAATATTATTTGTATGTGAAAATGCATGAGAGCATAAACAAATGGAAGGGTGGCGCGACAGTTGATGGCGGAAGTGCCAATCTATAAAATATCGGGGTAGTTATCTAAAATCACGGTGCTTTATAAGGGCCGCCTTGTAAATATTACTAATTTCACTCGCCAAATTATACTAAAATCTCATATCGATGATCATTGAAAATGACGAATCATCATCCCACGATCTCCTCAACGAGGCCTTCCTTCAGGAGGACTCTTCTCCCAGTCAATGCTACTGCCAGAAAAATTTTTCAGGGATGACCATAGCAGAGTTCACAGGAGATGATGAGACTGCTGAGCTAGACGACAAAGCTGAAAGGTTAGACAAAACAAAGATGGTGTAAGAACAATAAGAACAGAGTTTAAAGAGACCTCGGCCAAAAGTGGATCCTTCCGAGCAAGAGGAGGGATAGGATGAGCTGGAGCTGACGCTAGGGAGGCATAGTTCCAAGGGGATCACATTATAAAAAATTCTCGAATTGATCGACAGCAAAGAATGATTTGATTTTAAATATGAACTTTATTGATGTTTTTTTTCATATTTGGTCTCCATAAGGCACTTGTGTATTTTATGAGAATTAATTATTAATATCAAGAGGATGAGCTGGAAAAATACTCTGGGGCAATTCATTGGCATCTTCATCGGGGTATCAATAGGAGGAGCATGCGTTGCGATGCTACTGGGAGGCAGAGGTGAGCATCCACTTCAGCGAGTGGACCAGCAACAATATCAATAGCAACCAAGCAAAGGTATTTTCGATCAGGCAGTGTCGAACACCAGCTATGAAAGAAAATCATGAATGATTGTTATTCTAAAATAGTTTCCTTTATGAAAACTATTTCATTTATTCCCAATCATTGTCCCTTGGGAGTAGGCTTGATAACAAATCTACCAAAATAACAATCGAACTGTCAAAGGTTTTGGGTTGTCGAGGTGGAATCAGATGTGATTTTATTATTAAGTTGATGAACTATCATGATAAAGAATGTCAGCCTTCTTCCTTCAGAATAGTTTACCCTTGTGAGAAATTTGATACAGGAAAAGGTGTTCCAGGGGATGTCGGCAACGATAGATAGTTTGGATAGGTAAGATGGCTGAAAAAAGGTAGGCACTCTTGTTGACATTCGAGGCCAGTCAAAAATTGTAAGAACGGATTTGCAGGTGGGGCCCTGTTAATTGGAGAAGGATAGTAGCTGGGAATATAATAAGGACCATCGGAAGATGGCATGGAGGGGATGTGGTTGTAGAAATATGATGATCTAGCATTACTGTTCGTTAAATTTTTGTCATTTTTCTGTTCCTGAATTAAGCCTGAAGAGGATATCTATGGTACACTCCGCTCTCTCATTAATTATCCTCTGTCTTCTGATATTTTAACTTCACTCTATTTTTTGTGGTTAATTTATTTTACCGTTTATTGACATTAAAACTTATATTACTTTTATTCCTATTTGATCTTTGAAGCAAAGAGCTATGCCCCATTTTTTTCAGATGCTCCTGACAAATCTTAGCCCTCAGCCATTAACTTTTAGCCGTTTGAATCAAGTTCGTTTATCAGGAGTTTGATGAGCTAGCTTTCAGAAAAATGGCGTTATTGGTCAGGAAGGAGCTTCTTGCCACATGTCAGTAGTGATCCGAAGCGATTTTTGATCATATGTTAGGTTCTGTTGTGAGCTAGGATCTAGACTATGCGAGACCAGTGATGACCCTCCTTCAATACAAATTTTAGTATAGTCAAATCTTCTAAAACTGTCCATTGCCCTCTCTTGATACTGTCATTCAGATGGTTGAACCAATGCTACCTGCATTGTTTGGCAGTCTTGAAATGATCAGCTCCTGTCTTGAAGAAAAGAACTTTGGAAATTTCAGACCACTTGCCACTAAGTTCACCTCTTGATAAGAAATACGGTACTGTATGCAGCTTTTGAGAATCAATTCCTCCTCAGAAGTCCACCTGACTCTTTCAGGATTTCGTTCAAGGCAACGACTCTCGTATTTCATGAGGAGGACGTTTTTGTGACCAAAGCAAGCTGAGATTTAAGCCCACTATTTATCCGTCTGATTTAAACTATATTTACGATTTCTGAAAGCTTTTTAAAGTGGAGCTTGGAGAAGGCCAAGAGGAACCAAATGAAGACTTTTCGTTCGTTTTACTGCCAGGCCTCTCGTAGTTAAGGCTTTTTGTCCTTGGCATATCTTTATAAGGAGATTCAGTACATTCTTTGGATGGCACTAAACTTCTTGATCAAAGTTTAAGGCTGAAGCTTGGTTCTTTTGAATATTTTGAGCTTGATTTAGCTCTTAAAATCAACGACCAGCTCCTGCACTGTGGTGTTGCTCCTGAATCTGGAAACAGTGTCGATAAATATATTGCTTGACATGCTTTACCTGATAACTAATAATTATAAAAAAAAACTGGAGGTTAGAATTCAACGTAAGACAATCCCTTCAAAAGTCCTCTCTCAGGCCCTCAGGTGTCCTCATAGAGTCATTTTATTATGCAGTAAAGTTTGAGCGTTTTTCCAGCAATTTAAATAGTTTTTCTGACATTGATCTTCTTTACAGACCAAAGGACATTCAACTTAAGAAACTTTAACAACATTTGTTTTGAGCAACTAGTGAGTTATGATCAAGTTTGAAGCTGAATATCTATCCGTTTTAATAAAGTCAATGATTGTTGATATACACTCCTCACCAAAAGGGAAAAATGTCAAACTCTCCATTTAGGAGATATGATTATTATTTAAGGCATCCTTTCAACTCGCCAGGGTCTTAGGTAAGTTCCAGACCTTTTGAAACAAAAAATAGGGCCAGTTTATAAAAATACTAGAGAAGAATGTTGGATCACAAAATAAATATGTTCATCATGTTTTAATAACTAATGAAGCTAAGGTCGGCTTAACCCTGCTTAAATGACTACCTGCTCTTCTTTTGGCAACAATAACAAGCCTGATGCTCAAGTTTTATCTTGAAATTTAGGAATAATAGCAAAAAACAAACGCCAAGACTTTAGTTTGCAAGTTCTGTATTTTTTACATTATATTTGGGTTGTTTCCGTTCCTGGGACCAATGTCTATGGCTTCCTTAAAGAAAAACGATTGCAAATGAGCAAGTGATTTGATATTCTTTTGTCAGCGGCTGTAGAGCTTTGATACATTTGGAGGATCATTTTGAAGTAGGAGCAAGATGTTTGAGGGCTTCCTTCTAATAATTTTTCAAGAGGGTAATATCTGCCTAGACTGCAATAGCACATGGAAGGCCGTTTATATAATAACAAATAATAAAGACAATGGAGGCGTTGATGGGCAAGCTGGAGGCACTAAAGACCTGGAAATAAACTATGAGGAAGACCTGCCGACGTAACAAGCTCAGCATATAAATCGTCAGCTATTTCACACCCATCAGATTCAAAGCACTTCTCCCTCATTTTGTCGAACTGTACCTTCTCATTCACTCAGGCATGAAAATAAAAGCTAGAATAAATGTTAGCGATGGCTGTAGAATTAATTGAAGGCTTTTTACTGGGTCTGTGTAGCTGTGAGCTGTGTAGAGGATAAAAAAATCCTCGAGTTTGTATGTTATTTTACATATAGGAGGAGCCCCAATGGAATATTCTCTTTCAAATATTTTTCTTCAAAAACCGCATGACAGTCACCTACGAAGCCAAGAAGCTTGTAAGCGAGTCCAAGTCACAACGTTCTTGGACGAAGTAAGAAGAAAAATTATTTGTTGAACTCATGAAGTAGCTTCCCTCCTATAGAAGGAACGAAGATGAATCTTCCAATCGGTGGAACTAAAAAGCCCGTCAACTGTACGAAAAATCGAATGGAGAATTTTTACGTTCTGGCAAGCAGATACGAGAAAAGTGGCTGAACCACCTCGACCCGTCGAAAAATCAGTACATATGGAGTAACAAAGTGGGTAATGGTCGTAGGAAGAGTAGAGGCAAATGGTTGAGTCTATTCTAAGGGATGGAAGGAGATGGTCGAGAATAGCAAAAGAGATCCAAACAAATCGAACTGAGCATATGATCAAAAATAGATACAAAACTATCATTGGCAGGTTGAAGAAAAAATACCCTAAAATCAAAGATTAAGACATTTTGCTTAAAAAATCACTCTAAAATAATACCTCTACTGTTGAGTAAACTCAAATGGGGAAGATATAAGCTGAAGCTCCACCCTCGGCATTGGATCTTTCTTAGAACAATTCAGTTGATCTACGGGAAATTGAAGGGTATCTTGAAGAGGACAAGGAAGAAAGGCAGGAGGATCATGAATAATCTGAAGAAAAGAATGATAAGGTCAATGTTGGTAGCTTCAGGAATAGTTCAGGAATAGACTTGCACCAGGTGTATTCACCTTGGATGGTGGGCATACCTTCTACACCCGTCTACTCTCCCTCCGTCGGCTACTTCCTCAACTTTTCTAACTTCAGCTCCGTTGACAACGTTTATTCAGGCCATTTTTACAACCCTGAAAAGCACTAATGATTTTAACATTAGCACTACTTCGTATGATTTAATTATGATTATCTCTGCTATCAAATGAAATCGATACTACGCCTTTATCTCACCACATCCAAAGGAAACGACCCCTTCCTCTACAGAGAACTACAGAGATTGAAAATTAAGCCGAAATTTGATAACAACATGCATGCTTTCTTCTTCGATGCTCCTCTCCCCACTCTCTTCCAAATCGCGCATCAGTCTCTGATCGCATAAAATATGTATGTGCAAATTGGACAGTCATTCCCTGCCACAAGTGAGTCTGTCTTCATGCAGTCTTTAGACAAAATACAGTTCAAAAACTATCTACCTTTGAGTCGAAATCTCATTGAGAACCTGACACTAAGCATATTGATCAGATAAACGAAACATCCGATTTCTGAAAGGGTCATGACATCTTTTATGCACAATGCTCTTCAAAAAGAAATAGTCAAAAAATAATATTTCAGGGATGTTCTTCAAGGCGAAATCAACAGAGATGCCCTTCCTACTTATTATTAAATGCGGTAAATTGTCGAAAGAAAATGGGAGCAAGAGGATCTTCTCCAAGAAAGCCAACAAGCTCTACTTTAAGGGTCCCCAAATAAAACTTCCCAACTACTAGAGAATAAGTCAGACATCAATAATAGCCAAGATAATTCAATTTCCAAAGAAAACAATCAAAAGGAGGTAGAAACATCAGAACTGTCTATTCCTTATCAACCTCGTATAACAATATACGTCCGAAGAAATAGAGCAAGACTTTTGCTTAGAGTTAACTAACAGCCAATGTATAAACTTGGATGGAAAAAAAGAGTAGGCTGGGCTCCAGTCAGATAAAGTATCGCAACCGCAATCATTTCGCAGTCGGGAGTACTTGAATCAAAAGAAGAGACCTTTCTTTGGGATCCATTTTGTGGCTCAGGAACTTTCGGGCTTGTGGCTGCCGCTATGCATCATGAAACTGCAGTTAGACTGGATCCTTCAAATTTCAACTGGCAACATTGGGCAATTTACAAGCCAGAGTATCTGCAGTAGTATTTTGAAGACCAAGTTCTCAAAAGAAAAGCCTTTCAGAAAAAATTGAATATTATTTGCAGCGATATTGACTTCAAGGCAGCTAACTACACTATATAAAATTTAAAATAGCTTCTCAAATTTTTTGATCCGATCTGCTTGAACTAGAAAGGGGGTAGCGATAAACCCTTGATAAAGAGAAGCAAACCTACTGAGCATTGGTCATAAATTCTTGAAAATGAGTGGACTGTTGGTTGCGGGGATTTTTAAAAATTAGCAGACAGCGTTCTCCTTCCAGATCGAAAGGTCACCATAATCACAAACTTACCCTATCTGCAAGCAAGATCAGCATAGCACATGCCTCTTACTCAACTTATAAGCGTGTACAGAAGATTTTCTAGAATGATCAGAAAGTACAAGGACAGGATAGCCAATGTGTTCATCTTGATCGATAACAACAGTTCCCACCTGACTCACCCTAATCACTTTTTAACCATTTCTGAAGAAAGATGGACCATTATCAATGAATTTGAGAGTGGAGGTCGACCTGTGGGACTCTATGCCTGGCAACACAACTAAATTCAAGTCCAGCATGAAGACTCAACTTCTCTGATCAACTAACTACAATAAGAGGCCAACCTTGTCAACAAAGCACCAGACTAGGAGCTCACCAATGCTCTCACTAGATATCGAAGAAAGTTAAGTTAGATCTAGAAGAAACACTATTATTTACCAGAGCACCTCAAAAAAAATAAAAGAGGTTGGAGAAGAGTTGTCTAGAAAAGGAGAAGACGACACCTTCTCAAAGCGTATGATCTTTTTGCCAAGAGAAGGGACAAAATGATCGCTTTTTCTGAGTACGCCAAGAAAAAATTAGAAGTGCAAATGCTCAAAAGAGGCTCAGTATGGAGAAAAAGAAATACAAAAATACTTGCTGGTTTGCCGATCGAAAATCTCGAAAAATAGTTGAAGAAAGAATTTGAAGGTAGAATTTAGGAAGCCATTACTCGCAATTAATAAAAGGAGCAGTATAGAAGACAGAGAGCTATCGAGGCAAATTAGGCCAGAAAGAGCAAACCATCCAAGCAGACCAAAGCATCAGCAAACCCAAGAACAAGAGCCACCTCTAAGCTGAAACCACGCAGAAAGTGAGCTACTCTGATTTAATTCTTTGAGTGTTGATCTTGAATGATAAATACTGACGAGTCTTGGTATTTTAATTGTGTTAGGCCAAGCTTATAGTAGATGGGCATTTCGTCATAGTTTATCATATTTTATTAAGGCATGAGCAACGAGAAGGTCCTCAGAGTCTACGCCGACGGTGTGTTCGATGGATTCCATATCGGGCACTCCAACATGCTTAAACAATGCCGGGAAGCTTTCCCAGATCAAAAAATATATCTGATCGCTGGAGTCTGCGGCCAAGAGGATGTTGAAGAACACAAGGGTACTCGAAATATCATTTAGGTCCCACCATCAGCACAGAGGAAGAAAGAATCGAAATGGTCCGGCAGAACAAGTATGTCGACGAGGTGCTACCCAAAGCTCCTTGGGTCATCGATGAGAGTAGTTTAAATTTTATGTAGAGTTTATGAATGACATGAAGCTGGACTACGTGTGTCACGACGACCTTCCTTACGTCACTGCAGGCATTGATGATGCATACTACGTCCCCAAGAAGATGGGAAAGTTCAAACCCACCAAAAGAACCGAGGGAATCTCAACAACTGATGTGGTGGCAAGAATTCTAAGAAACAAAGAGATGTACTATGTCAGGAACATGAGACGAGGTGTTTCAAGGGATAAACTAGGAATGAGCTTTTTCAGATATTGTAAATTAAAAGTGGAGATGATGCTTTGTCCCAGTCGCTTTGATCATCCTAAAGCCGAATGATTCATGTGATTATTGACTTAATACTTCATATCAACCTTGAATGATCAGTGGTAGCTGAGGATGGCCTTGATGCGGTCTTGGATGTTTGTGGTATTCTCAAATATGCTGGTGATCTTTGTATCTTCCTTCTTGAATGACTCATTGCCCTGAGACAGCTTTATTTCAATATAGCTGATTGGAGGAGCCATTGGCTGATGCCTTCTTTCTGACCTCAAAGGAATGCTATCGTACTTCGATTGAGAAGGAGTTGTTGTCTTGAAATTTTCCAGCAGTTGATTCATTTTATTGTTGAAGGCGGTCTTGGCATTTGATAAATTTTTGTCAGCAGTGCTTCGGATATCCCTATATTGTTGGATACCTTTCATAATATTTGAGGATCTTTCTGTTAGGGCTCCTCTTTACTGTATGTCTTATATATCTGGATGTCCTATAGTCTATTGGTATGTGTTATCAACCTTTTTAGCAGGACATCTACCCTTGAAGGTAGGCACTTGTTATATATTTTAAGATTGTTTATGTTCTTGGTTTTTTACTGTAATAATGCTCTTTGAAGATTTGTATC
>Ga0100378_1003476_pt1 | contig 15058 bp, 18 predicted proteins | sample CryGeymeta201502_FD_81535 | JGI IMG/M metagenome (GOLD analysis project Ga0100378, IMG submission 81535) | Groundwater microbial communities from Crystal Geyser aquifers in Utah, USA - Crystal Geyser metaG 2015-02 | ecosystem: Environmental > Aquatic > Deep subsurface > Groundwater | place: USA...
AATATAGTTAATAATATGAATAAAAGTCAAAATATAAGCGGTAATAATATGAGAAACTCATATGTAAACCCTGGTACTGGGAATCATTCGTTTAATCAAGGAGGAGGTGCTATGCCATTTGCAATGAATAATAGTAGAGGAGATAAAGGGGGAAGTTTCTTACAAAAATCAGGTCAATGGGATAATCCAAATACTAACTTTATGAATAATCCTAATAATCTTATGCAAGGCTCTGGAAATAATTTTCCAATGTATAATCAACCTAACACTGTTAATCAAGAAGTTGATTTAATTAAAAATTACGATGGAAGTGATTTACTAAATATGATAGGATTACTTAAAGGAGTTGAGAAAAACGTCGAAAGTTTTGTGCAAGTTAAGATGCTATACTACGACCAAGAAATTGATAAAAGAACAGACAGTATTTCTGGAATTCATCCAGACTATAATACAAAGCTTAAATTTAAAATAAAACCAAGAAATGGTGAACAATATTTCTCAAAAACAGAAATACAAAAATGCACCGGTGTTTTATACTTTACAATATATGATGAAGTGAGATCTGAACATAGACTTCAAGAAAAAGATGCTAATACATACATTTACAGATATGAAAAGAAGTATATAGGATCATTCTCAATTCCTTTCACTACTATATACCAAAGTGCTAATATGATGGAAAGCTTATGTAAAGTTAAAGTCCCACTGACTGTTTTTGGATACTACTCAGACTACTCTGCTAAATTCTCTACTACTGAGAATAAAAAAAATAATGAAGATAGTAAGGATAAGGATAAAAAGAAAATTGAAGATAAAGAACTACTTGATAGTTGGATCGTTAATCCTAATATTAATACTTACGTTAGTTTGTATATAAATATTGATCCAATTTTAAGTTTATTTTCTAATGAAGAGATAGATTATGTACCAGGTATTATAAAATTTTAATAGTTAAATTAGGTTTTGAGGACTCTATATTTTTGATTAATTCAACAAAATGGCTTAAAGCTCAAAAAGACTTATTCCCACAATTATCTAAAAGATATATAAGATTATTTGCTGAAAACTTTGATGGATTTAGTGTTTTTATATCAAGATTTTTAAAACCACAAAAACCACCCCTAATAGTTTTAAATGAAAGTGGAGATCATATAAGAGATCCATTAGCTATTGAAAGAGCAGCTAGATTTGTTTCATTAATTCCATTCCTTGATGACAGTCATGGTTTCGAAGAAATGCCAGATTGTTGGTGTAATGATGAACAATTTTTAACACTTAACTTTGGAGGTAAAAATTATTATTTATTAAATAGATTTTGAGGAACATGCAATATTACTTTGCAATTATTTTAATTACATCGATAAGGCTCAAGGGAAAGATTTTACTAGCTATATTGTGCTTGGAAAAGGAAATCCAGAAGGTTTAACTGCCTATGTACTACGTAAATCAAATTTTAGTAATGATATTGAATTATGGAATGCTTGCTCAGGTCAACCTTATTATATGGATCAAAATGTTCAAGATAATAGGTTTTTAGGATGCTTAGTCTCAAGAAACTTTTCAAGCTTAAAAAGTCAACCTGATGCTATTTGTCAACTAAAAGAACTTAATGCAGTTGTATCCAGTACAAATATATATATCAATTCTCAAGAATTTAATGATCCATCACAAATGGAATTTGATTTTACAAACCAAGAATTCTGGATGCCATTTTTAAAGTATAGATAATATTTTAAATGTTTAGTGAAGCTTCAATGAAAAAATATTTCCCAACAGGAATAGCTTCAGTTCAGAAGGAATTAACTTATGAAGAACCAAACGGAGAAGAAGGAAAACAGCTTCAAGATAAGATTTATGAATTTTTAAAACGACAGTAATTTATTAACATTACTCTTTAGAATTGAGATTACGAGAGCCTCTTTAGATTTTGATGGTAGACCCCTAAGAACAAAATGGGATAGAAGTGCAACAGAACAAATAGAAAATATTCTTTTTAAATATGACGAATACTTTTTACAACTTAAGACATCAACCCTTGATGTAAATATTATAAATAAAATTTTAGATTGCTGATCAATCTGTTGAGGTTGTTAGACAAAAAAGATTAGCAATAGAAATTGAGACAATGAACAAATTAAAAGATATTCAAATGGTAATAAAAATAATATAACTAACTTATTACTTATTATTTATTTCAATTAGAAAATTAAAGAAGTTTTTAGAGTCAAAGAAATTTATGGATTCCCTCTTAACTTTTCATATTCAACACTAAATCAAATATGGGATGAAGTTAGACTAACAGATGTACATTTAATTGCTGATGAAGATAGTGAATTGAGTTTGAGTGTTTATGTTAATGCTTATCCAGCTAAGATATTTTCAGTATGGATATTTTTTGGAATATTGAAAAAGTAGCAATAAATAATAAAATCAATTACATAATAAAATATAATTATATAATTTAAAATATATATAAATAATATTATAAAGATAATTAATAATTCTACTAATTAAATATTTAATATTGCATAATAATATTTAAGTTTATTTTTTAACTTTCAAAAATCCATTAGGAACTGGAGTTGTTGGTGCAGTGTATTTATCCATCCATCCGAGTACTTCATCATACCATTTAATTGAATTAACTGGATTTAATACCCAATGATTTTCTTCAGTCATATGTAAGAATCTTGATGGTACTCCTTTAACTTGTAAAGCAGAAAACACACTAATACCTTCACTAATTGGAATTCTAAAATCGTTGCTACCATGGATAACTAATTGAGGAGTTTTCCAGTTTTGAACATATGCTTCTGGGCTAAACTTTAGATATCCATCTCTGGCTTTTTGAGAATCATATGGTTTGCAGCCAACTTGGTCTAATGGGCAGTATTCAGCCATTGGGAACCATAATTCTTCAGTAGCATAAAACATTGTTAGTGTACTAAAGACACCATCATGAGAAACTAAACATGAAAATCTGTCAGTTTGACCTTGAATCCAGTTTACCATATATCCTCCATAACTAGCACCGACTGCGCAAGATTTTTTAACGTTTACCCATTTATAAGTATTATTGACATAGTCAACTCCATTCATTAGATCTTTAAATGGTAAGCCACCCCAGTCGTTTCTTACTAAGTCAGTAAATGTTTGTCCCATACCAGTTGATCCGTGAGGGTTTACTACAACAACTGCATATCCTCTGTTAGTCCATAATTGTACATTCCATCTGTAGCTCCATGAGCTTTCCCAGGCACCTTCTGGACCTCCGTGGATTAAGTAGGCAAGAGGGTATTTTTTTGATCCATCGAAGTTGATTGGTTTGAAAATGAAACCTTGAACGGCATCCCCGTTTCCTCCTGAAAAATAGAATGATTCAGCTGGAGTCATTTCAAAACCAGCAAGCTCAGAATTGATGTTTGTAAGTTGAACCATTTCTAAGTTATCAAAGTTAAGAACCCAAATATCAGTAGGAACTTGATAAGAACTTCTTTCTAAAACAAATTTATTTGTTCCTGGAATATTAGTTGGGGTACCATTAGAATAGAAATCAGCTACTTGTAGTTTTAAAACGTTTCTTCCGTCGTTTTGTGAAGTTAATTTGGCTTTAAATAGTTTATCATTTCCTAAGTCAGTTGCAATGAATAAAATGGTATTTGGATCAGCCCAAATGTAGTCATTGACAGATCTATCGTATGAGCCAGTAATGTTAGTAAATATTTTTGAGGTTCTATTATATATTTCTAAATGTAATCTATCTGATTCAAGTCCAACTCTATCCATAGCTAAATATCCTAATTGATTTCCATCTTTTGAATATTTCGGTTGTGTAGTTCTAGCTTTAATTTGTGTAGTTAAATGAGTTCCAGCTACTGATTTATCTCCTACAACAGAGGTATAGATTTTCCATCCTGTGTTCCAAGCTTCATCAACAGTTCTATCAGCTCCACTGTAAGCAACTTCTAATCCATCTGGGCTAACATCATACATTTCCGATCCTCCAAATGGACCAACTGGTGAGTTTGTTTCCATATTTAACATTAATTCTAATGGGTTTCCTGATAAAATGGGTTCAACTGAGGAATTGATTCCGTTAAGGACAATATGAGGAGTTAATTTTTGAACAAATAAATGAGATACTTTATCAGTAAGCCAATGATCCCAATGTCTTATCATCAATTTATCATAAGTAGCCCAAGTATTTGGCCCTCTTGCAGCGATATCAGCATCTTTTTTAGCAGTACAATCAAGATCTTCACCACATGATGAATAAACTTCGGCATTGAAAACTAAAGAAACTCCGGTATCATAAGACCATTTGAAACTTATGATATCTACTGGATAAGAAGTAAGTTTAGTAGCGGCTGGGATATCTTGGGTGACTGTACTAGGAACATTTACTGTCCAAGCTTGAACTGGTGATGATCTAGCACTTAAGAAAATTAAAGTTCTATCGAATCCTTTTGAGAAGGCTGGGTTAAAGTCACTTGTGTTTAAGGCTGGGTCGGTAAGAAGTCCAGATTGTTTACTTTCAATATCAATATATTCTAAATGGGTTGAAGCTTTATTTTTTTCTGAATCCCATGTTCTTACTGAGTAAACTAAAGTTTTTCCATCTGGGGATACAACAGTAGAGGATAATCTTTTTAGTTTATGCATATCCAAAGCTGTAAATGGAGTTGAAGCAGCTTTAGCAAATGTAAATGCAATTAATGAAGATAGTATGATTAAGTAAACCATATTCATTTTAATATAATATATATAAATAAAATTCTCTAAATCAATATAAATATTATTAATTAAATGTAGAATTTTTTGATACAATAATATGATAATTAATTTTAAGAGAATGAATTCTTTTTTTAATAAATTGTATTGAAGTATGAATTTAATATATTTTTGCTTAAATTTGATCTAATTATAAAGTTTTTATTAAAATTGTGTATTTGAACTTGATTTAAAATATCAATATTAAGCTTATGAAATGTAATTTTAAATACTTTAATAAACATCGAATTATATATTAAAAAATATAATATTAAAAACAATTATAAATATTTAATTACTTAAAAAAATATATTAAAAACAATAAAAACTAATATCCAGCCATTTTATAAAGCTTTAAATAAGTACTTGAAGTCTTTTTCTTTCCCATCTTTGGTATTGTTAACTTTCTTCCAGCTGGTCTTCTTTCCCGATTAATAACTGTATTACTTAAAAGCTCTAAATAAAATAATTAAAATGTGAATATATTTAATATTACCAGTATCTAACATAATTAATGATTGATTATTTTGAGTAATGTTGTTACTATTATTATTTGAATTTATAGGCATTTTTTTAGAATTTCTTTTGTCATTTTTGCTACCATCTAAGTCTGTACTAAATTGGAATTTTCTATTCTTCTTTTCTATCAATAATAAATATATATAAATTATTTTTAAAATTTATTTACTTGTATAATCCCAGTCAAAAAAGTCTTCAGTATCAATCTCACTTAATTTTGGTGATAGAGCTCTTATTTTGTTTACATCAGTATTTTTAATATTTGTTTTTGAATTGTTATTCTTGAGATTAATAAGATTGGTTCTTGAATTGTAAACACCGCTTGTGTTCAAGACAACATGTTTATCAAATAAATTCTCTTTAGAGTTGTTTAATCTATCAAGATTTCCAAAGTAAAATTCATTTTTACCCATTGTAGTATTATTATTATTCTTATAAACTGGCTTAACATTATTTGGCGCATTTGCGGTTATTAAAGTATTGTTCATCTTTTCATACATAATTGCATTTAAGTTCTTATTTTTAACTTTAAATCCGCCTTTACATAAATAATTTAATCCTCCTTCATTAACTCTGTTACTTATTGCCTCATATATGTTTTTAGGCATTTCATTTTTTTGCTTTTTTTGATTTTCAAAGAAGAATTCACTTTTTCTTTTTGGTTCTAGTCTTAACATTTTATCAGAGATTTCTTTAATAATATGGTTACTTTTAGAAAATCCTCCGATTACTTTAGAAAAATAATCTTCTGTTCGTCTTGGGTCTTGGACAACTTCTATATTATAATTCATTTTGTTATTCAGAATAGCTGACTCAACGTCGTTTGTTAATGGTTTTGATGGCCTATTTTTTTGACTTGTGTCTCTTTTCTCCACAATTATTTTTTCTAACTTATTTACCTTGTCGACTTTGACTTTTTGAGTACGTTCTACTGCTTCTGGGTTAAATAAGTGTTTTATATGATTATTTGATGGATTTCTTTTGTAGACATTTTGATTTTCTATTCCTAAGTCAGCTTCTGATCTTAAAAAACCAAAACCAGTTCCAAATGCATTTTGTTTATTAATAGGATATATTTTAATAATTGAACCACTATTAATTGTACTAATGTTATTTAGATTGTCCAGGCTAGACCATATCCCTTTTTCTTTCTTCTTTCTTCCTATATTTATGTTGCTCTCATAATTGACTTTATTTGAAGGAAGAATGACTGTATTTAAATTATTTAAGGGAGAAGACTCGGGATCAGTTTGATTGTATAGTTCTCGTTCACTTTGAGTAAAGGCAGTAGGGTCAGTAATAACTTCAGTTTGAATAGGACCTATATAATTATTATTTTCTTTATCTTTTATTGGATTTAATGTTTTTCCATAGACTTTTGTAAAGTTATCATATGTTAGATTTTGAGGAAGGTTTATATTTTTTTCTATAATAATCTCATCATTTTGTGTTTGATCAGTTCTATTTGTTTTAAAATTATGAGGAGACTTTAGAGGAGACATACCTGAATCATCATTAATCCAAAACTCATTTTCATTTGTAGCCATAATTTCATTAGTATTGTTGTTGATATTTGATTGTAGAATGACTGGTTCCTGAACAGGTTGTTTTGCTTCAACTTGTTCTTTTGAATTTCTTTCATTTCTTGGATTTATTGTTGGATTTATTGCAATATTGTTGTTAGTATTAGTATTCGTATTAAAATTAATGTCTTTTTTTATAATATTTGGCTCTTGAATTTTAGTTTCAGTTATTCCTGCATTTGAAACTTTTTTATTGATATTAACACTTTCTTTATTTTGAAACTGACTTATGTCTGTTGTAATTCCTGCATTTATAACTACTTTTTCTTCATTAATTATAGGTTGTGTTTGAGTTAGTTTTAAATCAATATTACCAGCATCAATATTATTATTAATATTATCATTCTTATTAATATTAGCAGTATTTCCATTTGCATTTATATTAGTATTTATGTTACCATTTGAAACTTTTGAAGAAATAATATTATATTGATCATCCTTAATATTTCCACTTCCTTGATTATTTGTTTTAATTCCTAATTCCAATTCTGGTTGTTGATTTTCTTCCATTTTATTATCTTGATTATAATTAATACTTAAAGCATTTTCAAAATCAATTTTGACTGGTTGAGCTTTAATTTCAACAGTCTCAACGTCATTATCTTTATTAATATCATTAGTGGTATTACCCTTAATTTCAACTGGTTCAACTGGTTCAACACTTTCTTCTTTAATCAATATATTCCTATTATCCACATTAACTAATGGAAAAACTTCATTATTTCCTTCTACTTTTGACTGGTCTTTTTCTTCTACTGCTTTAAATTCATCAACTTTAGCCTTAGGTTGTTCGATTATTGTATCTATTTTTATTTCGATATTTGGCTCGTCAATTTTTTTTTCAACTAGCGGTTCTTCAATTTTTAACTCTACCTTAAGTTCATTAGGTTTTATAATTTCATCGTTATTTTCTAATTTTGGTTCTTCTGCCTTATTTTGAATATTTTCGGTTATTACTTCTTTTATATTAGTGTTATGATCAATAGTCTTATTATCAGTATTTTTATTATTATCATTGCTATTTGATTCTATTTTTATATTAAGGTCTTTATTAGTTTCTTCTGTAACTATTTTGTCTTCTTCTGGTTTAGTTATTATTATTCTAGGAGTAATTTTTTTTTCAACTATAATTTCTTCTTTACTATTAACATTTGGTTCATCATTCACTACATCATTATCTTCTTCATTACCTTGCTTTTTTAACTTATTTTTAAGCTGATCATGAAAATTTGCATCAATTTTTAATTTTGCTTTTTCATTTCCCTCTGTTTTATTATCCTGGTTATTAATTTCTGATACAACTTCTTCACTTATTATTTTTTCTGGAGATTTGCTTTCAGCGAATATATCTTTTTTCTCAGATTTCTCAGGAGTTTTTATTAAATCCTTTTTATTTGCATTTAGCTTTTTTAACTTTTCTTGAAAACTTAAACCTTTAGTACTATTTTTTTTGCCATCTTTTTTAGTATTTTCATCACTTGTTGACATTAAATTATTTTAATATTTAACGCTTGAATATTAAAAAATAATTTATAATATATAAATAAATGATTTGTTATTAAATGAATTAAAGTATATAAATGAATAACAATTTACCAGAAAACAATGAAATTAATGAAAATAGTAAAGAATATATTAAACTGCCTAGAAGGAAAAAATATATAAAAACAAAATCTGTTGATTATAAAGATAAGATTATTCAAAAAGACTGTTATATATTAAAAAGAAAAAGATGTTTGTCAATTAATAAAGGAAATAACATTTTAACGAATACTTTAGATGATCCTATTCCCTCTCTTATAATAAGAGCAATTTCAATTAAAATATATAAATTAATAGAAGATAATCTTAATGAAGGTAATAAAATCGATCCAACTTCTGAACTATTTTTCTTTTCGGAAGAAAAGATATTATTAGAATTTCCTAACCGTTTTCTTCAAGATCAAATTAATTTCATTAGACAATACCCGTATTTAGAAGATATAATAGAATTTATTGAAGTTTTATATAATACAATCCAATTTAGTCCAGAATGTTTGCTTATTTCCTTTATTTATATTAAAAAATTCATTGATAAGACAAAAATGTATATACTACCATTAACTTGGAGACCTCTCATCGTTGTTACTTTATTTATAGCACAAAAGTTGTGGGATGATAGTTCAATTAATAATCAAACAATGGTTGAAACACATCCGTTTTTTTTAATAAATGAATTCAATACTTTAGAGAATATGTTTTTGCGCCTAATAGAATTTAAAATATTTTTAAATTTTGGTGAATATGCAAAATTGTTTTTGGAATTGAAAGAGTTAGTACCGGCTGATGATATGGATTTATTTATGAATCAAGAAGAATTAAATTACGCTAAGATAAAAGATAAAATAAGAGAAGACTTTAATAATGCAAAGCTTATATACGATAATGAAAATAATGGAATATAGGTTGTATAAATATACAGCGAGGTATTTTACTTGTAGCTATATTTAATTTTTATTTATAATAAATTTAATATGAATTATTATATTATTTTTCTTTATTGTTAATTTAATTATTTTGTTTTTATTATATTAATTCACTTATAAATTTCTTAATGAACATTAACTTCACTCAGACTGACTTAAGAAATTTAAATTTAAAATTAATAATTAACGCGGATGATTTAGGAATTTGCAAAGAAAGAGATGAAGGAATATTTGAATTATATGAAAAAGGGTTTATTTCATCGGCTTCAATTTTAGTTAATGGAATTAATTTTAAATCATCTATTCAAAAAGCTAGAGACTTAAAATTAAATCTAGGAATTCATCTTAACTTAACAGAGGGAGAACCCATATATAAGAAAAATATAGAAAACAATACCTTGGTTAATTACGACAAAAAAGAAAAAAAATATCTAATGTTAGGAAAATTTGGATTACGTGATAAGATAAAGGCTAACAGTATAAAAGAATCAGATGTAAAAAATGAAATAATAGAACAAATTTTACAATTTTTCAATTACTATAAAAGTTATCCATCTCATATAGATGGCCATCAACATATTCATGTAATTCCATTTATCGCAAAACCACTATCTGATATAATAGCGAATATATTTGGGATTTATAAAATAAGGTAAATTATAATTAAGTAATATACTAATATCAAAATTAGACTCCCTTTAGAAAATGAAAATTTACTAAATAAACTTGTATGTGAAGAAGATAATCAAAGATTAAATTTCTATAAAAGTGTACTACATAATATTAATATAATTAAAATTAGATTAATTCAGATTCAGAAATATCAAAAGAAATATTTAAGTCAGAAAATATAAGCTTCCCGAATTACTTCATTGGAATGAGCTTAATGGGCCAAAGTTGTAACAAAGACAATTTAATACAATCACTTAGTTTAATTAAAACCCACATAGAAAATAATTACGATGACATAAATAAATATAGTAATAATGTTTGTGAATACATGTGCCATCCTGTAAACTTAAATATTAAATTTTATAATAATATTTTATAGGGCTACAAAAGTGAAGATTATTTTGATGATTTTAATATGTCTGCCGATAGAGAGCATGAAAAGGCACAAATATTTGATTTCCATACCAAAAATATAATAACTAAGAGTGATTTATGTAATTTTAATGATATAGTCGATTGGTCAAACCCAAGTCAACTATCAATAGCCATTATCGGAGACTTTACATATGGAACTGGTAATTTAATAACTGCTGTAAGACTCAGAAAAATAATGAAAGATATTGGATATAAATGCTTTAATTATAATCTTAATATATTTCATCATTTGTCTGAGAATACTGAAGCATATAACGATGAAATTAATAAATTAGAATTATTTCTGATAAATAATAGAATTTCATTTATAATGGGAATTCACTTATGGAGAGCTGGTAGAATAATTACAAGTATTAATAATAAGAATTCAATCTATTTTCCATACATTCTTGTTTGCGCTGGTACAGATGCTAATGTCTTTGTTAAAGTAAATATATAAAATAACTAATATAGGAAAATGATAAATTAAAAACAATTGTAAAAGCTGTTGATGATTGTATGTCTATTATATCTTTTAATGAAGAAATGAAAGACAAAATTAGAAATCTAGTGAACTGCCCTCATATAGAAATAATACCACAATCTGTAATAGGCAATAGCAATGATGATAACAACGATGTTAACTATTCTAATGAATCCAATTCAAGTTTCTCAATTAGAAAAAGCTTAGTAATATAATTTTTAATATAGGGAATTGAAGCTAATGTTCATATTACATTATTTCCAGCGGGTATAAGAAAAGTAAAAGATCCACTTTATGTTTTAAATGAGATGCTTGATTTTTTAAGGAATAATAATGACCATGTTATTATTTTTATTGGTGCTGTTTTGGATCAAGAACTTCTTAAAGAAGTAGTAGAAATAGTAAAAAATGCAAAACTAGAAAATAGATTTATAATACATGATATAATAGAGCATAACGAATTTCAAATTTTATTAAAAGAAGTCCAATTAGTAATTAACACATCAATAACAGAAGGCATGTCTAATGTCATAATGGAATCTATGTTAAATGGTATTCCTGTTTTAGCTAGGAGTAACGAAGGCAACTTAAAATTAATAAAACATAACTATAATGGTTTTATTTTCTCAACAAAAGAAGAGTTTTCAACAGAACTAAATAACTTTTATAAAAATAAAGAAAAAGACAGGGATGCCAAATATGAAAATGGTAAGGACTGTAGTTCAGATTCAGTAAGTTTAACAGAAATAATTAAAAATGGAAAGAAAAGTATAAAAGATAGTTTCGGTTATCAAGCAGAAAAAACCAAATATAAAGACTTCCTAGAGAAGACTTTTAATAAAATATATATCCCATTCGAGTTCAAAAATCATAAATTTCAGTTATACTTTCCTGATATTATTCATCCATATAGTACTGAGAATAATGAAATATTCAATGTATTTTTTATCTTATAAAATTATATAGTATTTTAAAATAGACGAATCAAAAAAAGAAGTAAATATATTAGAAGTAGGCTGTGGTAGTACGATTTTTTCTATTATATTTATGCTTAACAACAATTATGTAAAAATAAAAGAGTTAGTACTTACAGAAGTCAATGAAAAATTACTATGTAGTGCCAAGCGAAACTTAATTTTATTCAAAAATTATTTTTCTATTGATAAAATCACATTTATTTGCAGTGATATGTTAAAGCAAGTAGATCAAACCTACTATAATTATTTCGATATTGTACTTGCTAACATGCCTCAAACTCCTAGTAAAACAGCAATTAGAAGTAAACATTTTTATAATAATATAATAGTTGATAAGTATGGAGGAAATGACGGGGCAGGTTTATACTCTGAATTAATTAATAATATTAGTAAATATGTAGTAAAGGATTTTAAAATGTTTAACCTGTAAGTAGTCTTTATTATATTTATATTAGTCATATTAGTCTTTGTCATCCAAAAAGATTTGAAGAAGAATTAAGTAAAAATGGAATGAAGCAAAAGATTCTTTTTGAACAGTCAAGACATCTTGAAAGTGAAAATTTAAATATATTATGTGAAGGATTAAGTGAATATTTCTTAGAATTAAATCAAATTGATGTATGTAAATTCGAGAAAGAATCTGATACACTATGGAAGTATTATGTGTGGGCGAAGGAAGTATCTTATATTTAAATAATAGTGAAAAATAAAGATAATTATAAATATTTTTTTATATAATATTCTTATTTGCTAATTTATTTATTATATAATTGATTAATTTAATATTTGTTTAATGTTTGATAAATAATTTATTTTATATTAAATTAGCTAATTGATTTCAAAATTCTTAAGCTATATTTATTCTTATCAATAATCTTTGTTACGATATAAATTTTGGTTTTGATTCTTAAACTTATTCATATTGTAGTTATTTTCATCATTTCCTAAATATATTTAATAATAATTAATTTAGAATATTTATAATATATATTTATACTTGAGAATAAAGATTTTTTCTCTTGCTGAATTTGTTGATAAGGAAACTTATTTAGTTCACTAGAAAGTTTATTCAAACTAGCTTTATACTCATAAGAAAAATTAGTATTAACGACAGAATTATTAACTTCTTCATTAAAACTTTGATCATTTCTTCTATCATTAACTTTATAATAATTAGGAGTATCTCTATAGTTAATATAACCACTATCATCTTTATTGTTTTTGTTATCTTTATTATTGTTATAGTCAATATTATCATTATCATTTTCTGAAGTATTTAAAACATCATTTATATCCTCTTGAAGTTTATCAAATTTATTTCCTAATTTATTTGTACTATTACTATGTGACTTAATATGATTTGAATTATTTTTAAATTGAAATTTATTAGGTTTTTCATTACTAGCTTTATTACTTATTTGATTAACTAACGGAGTATTACCTTGATTATCTTTTAAATTACTATTATTGAATTGACTTAATGGAGTAATAGGACTAACCGGACTTTTAACTGGTGTAATAATAAAACTTGAAAATGTTTTATCTCTACTAGGTAAAGTATTTAAAGTAAAATTTTGATTATTGCTATCTAACTTTTTATAGGATTTCTTTGTATTACTATTGAATTTCTCAGAATCAAATTCATTAGGTTTTTGATTGCTCATATTGTTATTGAAGTTATCAAAGTTATTATTGTTATGGTAATCATTGTTAAAATTATTATCTTGATTTTGCCTAAATATTTAATAAGTTTATATTAATTTTATTTACGATTGTTTTTCATTCTTAGTATTCACTTTAATTTTTAGATTTGATTTAATACTTGTTGGATTCTCCTTTATGTAATTTTGCTTGATTTTTTTGTTACTATTCTCACTATGTTTTGGAAGAAAAGCTAACGAATAATTATTTGATTGTGAATCTATAAATCTATTTAAAAACTTAACAAAATCATTTTCTCTGTTATTTACTATATTTATTTCTTCAAGTTCAATCACAAAATGACTATTTTTATTAAAATAAGTGTATATATTATTATATTTAGACAATAACTCAAAAAAATTTTGATTATCATCAAATGACTCAATATCATAATTTACTTTCTTTACTTCTTGTAATTGTTTAATTAATTTGTCTTTATTAATTTTTAACTTTTCAATATTTTCATTAAATTGTTGCTCTAGTTTATTAAAAATAACTTTCTTTTTATCCTCAATTACAGTTGCTAACCAACTAAAAATATCATTAATTTTTTGATTTTGTTGTTCATAGTTTGAATATAAATTATTTTCTTTCTCTTCTATTTTATTTATGTAATCTTGATGATCCATTAATATCTTCCCAATATTTTCTTTAAATTGTAAACACTTTTCATTTAGCTCTTGTATATCAAGATTAGGATCTCTTTTAACTCTTAAATACGCACAATAAATACAAATAAGCTCGTTTGTGTTTTCAATATAGTAGCCTAACTTTTGATTTTGATGAATTTTGCAAACTTTTTCGATAGTATTTTCGAAAGGTTTTTCTATTGGTTTTTCAACAGCCTTTTCTACAACTTTACTTTTAGTAATTCTTTTATGTTCATTTTCTATAGTAATTTCTTTATATTCACTTTCATTGTAATTATCAATAATTAAATTGTTTAAAACTTTTAAATCATTAAAACTATTATTTTCTATTTTGTCTTCTGGACACTCAATTTTATTTGTTTGTTTATTAAGAAATTTATTATTGATACACTTCTTACAAAAAAAGTGTCCACATTTAAATAAATAAGGAATATGATTACTTGAATCGAAGTTAATATTACAGGATTGACAAATTGAAATACTTTTTATGTTTATCATAGAATATTTATTAGGAGAAAGAGCTTTATTATTTTTATTGTTATTCTTATTTGTTGTGTTTGCATCTTCAATTAAATTAATAATATATTATATTGTTTAGTATTTACTTGTATTACTGTTTAATTTATTTGGAATATATCCATTATATACTGGTTTATTGTTGTTGTTGAGATTATTATCAGTATTATTGTTTATCTCTTCATTATCGTCTACATTAATTATATCAATAACTTTACTATTGTTTTCGTCTTCAACAAACACATATTTAGATTCATTTTTATCCATATTAAATTATAAAAATAAATTAAAATATGATTAATATTAA
>Ga0100378_1003480_pt1 | contig 15054 bp, 18 predicted proteins | sample CryGeymeta201502_FD_81535 | JGI IMG/M metagenome (GOLD analysis project Ga0100378, IMG submission 81535) | Groundwater microbial communities from Crystal Geyser aquifers in Utah, USA - Crystal Geyser metaG 2015-02 | ecosystem: Environmental > Aquatic > Deep subsurface > Groundwater | place: USA...
ACTCCAAATTACTAAGCAATCATCAGTAAGCTAAAAACTCAGATACTCACTTTGCAGCAGGAAGTTCAGAGGCAGAAGGCTACCATCAAGAAGATGGAAAACTAGAAATAAATGATGAAAATTTCTCATCAGAATGAGATAAAAACCCTCCAAGCTACAATTGATAAACTAAATGAAGAGAAGCAAGCTTTGACGGAATAAATCGATAATTTGGACGAATTGCTCGACAAGGAGAAGCAAGCAAAGTCCGAGTTATAGAAAAGTAACATTTAGTTGAAAGTGGAAAACAGATTTTTGGTTGATGACCTGGTCAACAGCAAAAAAAGATTGGAGGCAGCATAGAAAAAATATGAAGACTTGCACAGTCAGGTGCTATCAGTCAAGTTTTACTCTAGAATCTACAACAGCAAAAAAATAAAAGTAACCGCCATCGAAACTGAATAGCTGTCAAACCTCAAAGCATACATTGATCAGCTTTAAGCCAAGCTACGAGAATTGCTGCAAGCGAGTAAACAGGAGAGAATAGATCTGGGCACTAGGAAAAAAGACATCGGGGAGGAAATTGTCAGGCTCAAGAAAAATATCGATATGCAGTTGGGATTGCCTTTCAATTAGGCTGCCACCAAAGGGTTCATGCAAGCGTATCTAGACACCAACGGTTGTTTCGACACTCTCATCAAGGCTTGCAGACCGACCTGAGACTATACTAAATATTGATAGTGTGAATATATTTAGTCAGTTTAGCAAAAAATCTTTGAATTTTTGGTTGAAGGTCATCCTGTTGTCTCCCTTGTCCGTCAGTACTTCCTGCCCTCCTTACATTGACATTCTCACCGATCTGGTGTCATCACCTTTTGCAGGTTCTTTGAACACATCATAGGTTCTGCGCATGTTTAGACCGTAACTTTTATTTTTGATGCTGGGCATGGCCTGTGAGTATCTACCGATGTTGCTATGCAGTTGAGGCCTATCGACTGGTAGATCTTCCACCACATCTTCTTACTATTCGCTTTGGGATAGCTCAGCTATAGCCTCTTCAGCTTGAATGCTGAGATACTGAAGATATTTGTTATCGGCTATTTTCTTTTAGAGCTTGTTGAGAGTTTTTTCTTTTGTCTTGAAAAGATAGTTCAGATGAGCTATGGTTAAGTCTAGCGTGTTAATTGAGGTTTGGCTTTTCTCAGGGCTATCCTCATTCATCCAGTTTTCCAGATCCTTCCTAGGCAATCGGTATCGCTCCAACATTATTTCAAGCTAATGCTTTGATCGTTTGTGCAATTCTAAAATTTCTTTCTGCATTTTGAATTCATCACCATTGAGCACAATCAAATCGTCTCTGACTTTCTTGGGCGACCTGCCTTCTTTCTTGACTATTTTAATCGTGTTCCTCGAACTAGGAGGCGTCCTCTAGTGTTATTATTAATCTTTTATTATATTGTTCTTCAGGCGTTGATTGAAATTATTTTTGGTGCCGCCTCTGCTCTCTTGCTCTACCCTTCGAGATTCGCCCAGATGCTTTTAAGTCTTTGATTATCTGACAGTGTGTTTAGGACTTTACTGATGCTTGATGGAGGTTATGCGAGTCTATGCGCCATGGCCATATTTTTTGCTGAAAGGTTTGGACTACCTGTATTCGTCGTCTTGTTGAGTGGCTTTGAGGATGTTACCACTGGATTGTTTTTTGTGGCGAGAGAGAGGTTGGGGAGGACGGCTGGGGGTTTTATTTTCAGTTTCAGCCATTGAAATATTATCAGGTGGATTATTATATGAAGGCATCAATAAAATCACTATGTTTTTTTCTTTTTGATCAACTTTCTCTTGGCTTGTTTGGCCACTACTGCTACCTTTTCAGTTTTTTAGGCTGGCTGAACAGAAGGAGCGGCTTCTTTTTTGGCAGCTTTCTTAGCTTTCTTCTGCTATTTTTGTGCCTTTTTGGTCAAAAAGTTGCCCTCTTTGACTCTGGGAGGTGTGGTGAATCCATAACTTCTGGCTAATCTTTCAACATCTATCTGGCTAGTTCTGAATATTCTTGTCAGCAAGTTTGCTCTGTAGTAGTTGATGAATGCTCCATAGGCATAAAAGGCAGCTCTGTTGATGTCATAGCTCTTCTCGACGAGCTCCCTGATCTTATCATTGATTCCAACAAATTTATTAGCAGAGAAGGTCATGATAGATGACTCGACTGACACTTTTTTTGATAGGATCTGCAAATATTTTTTATCTATCTTGAACAAAACTAAGAATATACTCTGCTGTGATTGGGTGGCTTGAGAAAGCAGAGCTTCCATTAATTCAAATGTTCTGGGCACATCCATGACAACAACCGAGCTGGCCTTTTCTGCTTGTTGCTGGAGGTATTACTAGAAAGTGGCGAAATACAGATTGTTGTAATTGACACTGAGCAATACATCTTGGTAGAGTGTTTTTTGGTGTTCGGTGGCGAATAGAGCCAGAGTATGACCGGTTCGATGATGGGCTAAGGAAAAGAGTATCTCTGAGCGTTGGTTGGGTTCGATTAGAATTGCCTTCAATTGTTGCGTCATTCCTTCAACAATGCTAACTATTATAATATTCCTCGCAATACTTTATCTAAAAGTATACAGCTGTCACATATCATAAAGGCAGTAAGGATCAGTTATTGCGGATGTTGTATGATTTTTTTGACCAGTTTCGGAGATCTTCGTAAAGACCAACCCCTACGCCTTAGCCTGCCTGGACTTCCATCAGTCGACCTACTGAGGAATTGAAAGGAGCAACATTTTACTTAATGGGTGCTGTTGCTTTAAGAGGTCTATACAATGTTTCTTTGTAGTTTGGCTTGGAGGTAGGAAATCTGTCCTGGCTGCTCATGAAAGGAGGCGCCTCACAAAAATAATCTTTCTCAAACACTTTGTCATCTTTTTTCACATGAATTTCTTGTTTTCTATCGCCAAGGGCTGGCAGAAAAGATTGAAGCTATTTCTGCGATGAGCTACAATAAGGGTCTCTTTCTATTGATGATTTGAAGAAGTAGCTTTATTGGGAGAATTCATTGTCACTGAATGGACTAGAGTTATAGTCGTATGAACCAGGGCCAGGCTAAGCATCTTTCTTGACTTTGAAGGGTGAGCGATGAATGTTGCTGACAAAAGTTACGGAGTTGGAACTTTTGAGGATATTTCTCACGAGATCATGCTCTAAGGTTTGCCGAGTATTGTAGTAACCAGGAGGTGGAATTTTCTCCTTTGGTCTTTCATAAAACTTAGGCATGCGAGACATGAAGAACTTTGTTCCTTATTTTGGAGGTGACTGTTTTTGAGTTTCTTACTGGCGATGTGAAGGAGTTTCTTCTTATGGAGGGCTGGTAAATCTTTCCATTTTGCTGTAGAAAATTGACCGAATTGATGTTTTTTTCGATCTGAAGTTTGCTTTAGGCTTTGAGTTGACCTCGTACGCTCCTGGACCAGGTGTCGCTCCATCATCGTACTCATTTTATTATTCACTGGAAGTAGTAGAAGCTGTTCTGCCTCTGGTTGTACTTTTCACATCTTTTGGATGTTTCATCTCTCGTACAGTTTCCTTGCTATTCTGGGGAGGCTGTAGTGTATCTGTGTGAGCATAGAATTACCCAAAGCACCATAAGAAGCCATCAATGCTGACATATCTTGGGTGTTACTTTCATCCAAACCTGTCTTCTTTTGACTTTAAACGGTGCTTCCCTTGAGGATGTTGCTTTTGAGAGGTTTCCGAGGACTGCTTTTGGTAGTTCCAAGCAGTTCTGCCACAGTATCTGCCATCTTGTTTTGTACCTTGAAAGCATTTTCCATTGTTTTAAGCAAGTTTTTATTGACAATGTTTGAACTGTTTGATTTGAACTGGTTGTTTTTGTGGCTGGTGATGATTTTAGTCTCAGATGACTTGCGTGGGAGGGACCTTTATTTACCTTTTTGTAGAACTGGAGTCGGAGAAAAGGATAATTAGGGATGGGTGTTGACTTTGGAAGTTGTTTTGTCGGAGTTGATGAATTGGTAGAGGGCTAGCTTGCTGCCAGAATTTCTGGAGGAAAACATTGAATTTTATATATTCGATCAATGGAATAAACATTTTTTTTTCATTAAACAATAATTCTGTTTCACATAAACACATAAACACAGATCAATATAAGCTGACTCCAATAAACAATAATAGAAAGACGAAGGGGCTATTGTATATCAAAAATTATGTTAATTATTATCTCTTAACGACGATTAATACCCTCAATCTTATGTACGATTCCTTGAAAAGAAACGGCCTTTCTGATACTAAACACTCCCTCAAAATGCATCTTTCCTCACGCAAAAGGACCCATAAACCTTCAAACAACACTTTCAATAAAACATTCACGAACATCTAAACATCTCCTTTTGATCTTCAAAGCTAAACAACACAAACTGATCCCCTTTCCTTGTTGATTGAGCTCTTGAACAAGAAGGCAAAAACTGTTTGTGTTCATTCTGAACATGAGAGAAATTTGTTCAAATATGCATGTATGGATCATCAATGCCCATTGAGGGTTGGCTGCAGCTACTGTTTTCTAGAGGACCATGCCACGCATAGAAGGAAATCTTTATCAGCCTGTATCAAAGATCTTACTGACCTAAAAGGTGATATTGAAAAGAGTCGTCAGCTATCATTGGATCTTCTGATCAGAAAACAACAAGAAATTGAGATCAGCCTAGATCGCCAGTTCAATCAATTGAAGTTAGCCTTTGCCCAGCAACTCGATCAGCTCAGAGCCCAGATCAATAGCACAATATAAAAGGAGTTTACTCTACAAATGGATCAAATAGGCAAAACCCAACATACAAAATCTTTATCTGAGCTCACATCAGAATAGAAAAAGGAACTGTTGAGCAGAATATGTAGGATGAGCGTGGTACATGCTCGGTAATATGTCAGAAATGAGAGTAGGGTAGCAAATGAACTTGTATAGTACGCCGGAATATACAACTAATTTCTTGAAGAATTCAGCCGATCACTTCTTTAATTTTTCTCAAATTTTTCAATAGCCGTTCCTCGATTCACCTCTTTCTCATCACCACTGCCACCTCCGGAAATTCTCACTCCTCTTGATTGCCCTTGAATATTTGATAGCATTTACTTCCTTATAAAGATATACATAATGAACCAGTTGCCTCCAGATGTCTTCTAGCGCAAGTACAGTCGTCGCTGCAGATTGGGTGAAGGTGCATATGGATCAGTCTATCTATGCCGTCAGAAAAGTTCATTGACTACGAATTTATTCGAGCGTATCTTTCAAGCTGGCCGCAATGCTTCCAGTTAGTACGTAGCTGTGAAGATTTACAAACGACCCAATAACCGTACTGAAGGTATCGACTTCAGTTGTCTTCGAGAGATTTCATGTCTGCAAATGTTCCAGCATCCGAATTTAGTCAATTGCCTGGAGGTCCTCTACAGTCAACATAAGGAGAGCAACTTGCCATTTCCTTACTAAATAGCAGCCGTCATGGATTTCTGTCTCGAGTTGAAACCGGTCATGGCAAAATACAAAAATATGTAAGGTCGGAAGAGAATCGCCAAACAAATACTAATGGGTCTAGACTACCTCCATACAAATTTTTACTTCCATCGGGTATTTTTTTGCCTATTTGTAGGTATATTGAAGTTAATCAAGGATTTGAAGCTGTAAAACGTATTTGTCAGTCGAGAAGGATGGGTCAAGTTGGCAGATTTCGGTTTTACCAAATAATATGGCACTCCTTACAAAAAATACACGACCAACGCCTGTACAATCGAGTACAGGGCTCCTGAGCTTTTCTTTGGGACACATTATTACACATAAAAATCGGATATTTGGTCTGCTGGTTGTATATTGGCTTACCTCTTCACAGATAAGCCTCTATTCGATCTTTGGGCAAATTCCAATCCTGCAGATATTGAAATTCTTTCTCAAATATTCTACCTTTTCGGAACACTCAATGTACATATCACTCACTAACTCAGTCTACTCTCTGGCCGGGTTGCTAAAAATTTCCAGTCCGTTACCGCTTCAAAGAATAACAGCCAAAAGATCTGAGGCAGTAGCTAGAGGTCAGCCAATAAGTGGCAGATATATTGAACTTTGTGATGAAGATGCATCCTCCTCAACGTCCATCAGCTCGTCAAATACTCGAGCATGATTTTTTCAAAGAGGTATCGAACGAGCCTCTAGGCGTGAGTTAGTTGTATGAGGAAAGAATTGCGAAATTGATTGGAGAGGAAAAATGACTTTGATATGGTAGAATATGAGTGACTGTTTGTGATATAATTTGCCTTGGGTATATTTGACTTAATAGATTGCTCGACTATAAGTTAAGTCTTATAATTATACGGTTAGCTCAAGGCAAAAACTGATGTACGGACAGTCGCTTTCACCACGTCTGCATTCTCAACAGCATGCCAACATGTTCACCTCACCTCATGCCAACCCCCATTCACCTTCAGGTCGCCCAATCAAACCTGAAAATCTCAATCAAGGAGCCTACTCCCATAACAGGTTAGGCAAGATCCTGCAGAGAAGCGGTCATTAGAGCAACAGCAAAGATCGGGACAGACTTGATGTCATCTCTGAGAAGGAAAGTGTGTCAACTTACAGCAGAAGCGCCAGAGATCGGTCAACGGCTATCGGCAATAATGATGCCCGGTTCTCGCCAAATTATCAGAAGAGCGATAACGAATACTGTCAGACGATATCAGATAAGGTTACAGAAAGGACTGGTAGAGAAAGAGAACAAGAAAGAAGGGAAAATCCATAAACCCAGGAGGTTAGAATAGATAATATCAGTAATTTGCCAAGCTTTACTACCTGTTTCCACAAACCAGAGCCCTACATCCCTGACAGATCATACAACACACATCAATCTATCATCGCACAGCAAGATAAGGAACATCTTTATCGTCAAGACGTCAATCTTCCTCCCAACTTCGAGGCCCTTTTTGTCATTATAGGTGAAAATTCGCTCAATATTTAGAGTTGCAAATAGATTGTCAAGATGTTCATAAATTGTTAGATATAAAAACAAATACAGGTCAGCAATGTCAAGGGAGCCAATCGTGCCTACATGGAGACTAAGGCTCTTCAGGAGGTTCTGAACCTTTACAAAAATTATGCAGAAAATCTCTACGCAGAAGGCAAGTTATCAGACAATTATCAATTGGTCGCCCAACAGATCTGGCGTTACATGTTCGATGTCCAAACAGCTGTCCTAGGAAATTTCTTCTCGACCTATCAGAAATAAGCGTCTGAGCTCACAAGCCAACAGTAAGTTTATTGATGATTTAGGCAAGCAGAGATGGGCTATTATGTAAGGAAATAATTTGATTGGGACAAGTTGAACAAGGAAAGAGAGTTTTATTAAGCGACCTGGGGGGATAAAGAAGAGACTTTGTCTGAGTGGACAAAAAGGATGGACAATAATCCAAATGACTGGCCAGATGAACTAAAGCATAAAAAGAAAAACCATTAAACTCCTGTCAAGATAGTCATCAGGAAATATCCTTCAGATTGTGATGGCAAGTGGAAAATTGTCCGGTAAAAAAAAAGCAGCCAAGGTCAATATTAATCATTGAATGGCCCTCGGTTCCACAAGGGTCTGAGAAATTCAGAAGTCCTAACATAGCCTACCTTTACCCCTATCAAACAATCCACAGCAGCTAAGTCCAAGGAGACAACTCCAAATAGAATAGATCCAGGCATGAAGGTTAACTACACTGTTGATTTTTTGTGGTACGAGAATAACAAAAGGGCAAAATATGTCCACAGGCAAACAAACAAATTATTTTTTGGCATATATGTCAAGGGTAGTGACATTGAGGATGTCAGAAAGGAGATCGAGTAAGACGCTAGGAATAATTTATAAGAAATCGACATTTAGTCGCAGGTTTGTGTGGGAGATCTATAAAGATGTAAGACAGCGATTGAATATCAAGTAAAAGTGGAGATCAAACAAACTATATTCAATTTACCCGAAGGCTACAGTTGGTCCGGTATCAGAGTTGACGGCACTATCTACAAAAATCTCATCATCAGCAACTAGCATGGTCATATTGAATGGCTTGAAGATATTGACCTTGCTTTCGTCAATTTCAAGGAGGCTGTTTAATTAGCCCCCAAAGAGTTCATTGTGGAGTAAGCACTAGAAAAACACTGCAGGATCAAGATGTGGGGCCTACCTGGTCAACTGGTCAGCATCCCTAGTGGATAAATATGGAGCGTTTTTAGCAAAAATTTCAGCAAATTGGGTGCTACCCTCCTCGAGATCTCTAAAAAAGGCGGGCGCGAGTACTTCACGGTCGAAATGTTCAAGCCTCAAACCAAATGATATGCATATTTGAGTCGATAATAATTAATGATGAGAAATAGTAATTATTTGATATCAAAAGTAATGACCTTCCTAGTGTTAGGACATGGAATAGTCGAAATCGTTGAAAAGACGCTCTACTTGCTCAACGTGGCAACCCAATTGCTAAGCAACGTCCTCCATCGCCAATTTTATCTTCTCATCTCTATAGTAACTCAAATTGAAATCAGAGTGAAAAGAGCTAATGCCGTAGAAGGAATACTTTACAGGCTCAATTATTATTGCTGAGGGAGAGAGAGCAGCCTATGAATTTTTGTCGGTCAGTCGAACAGAGTTTTCCTACTTGATGATTGTTGATGAATGAGAGGAAAATTTATCTTCTGAGACCCTACTTTCCTGGCTGATCTACCTGTCCTCCTCTTCAATCAGATCCTTCTCAATACGAGAGGCCTATTAGCATTACTAAACTTCCTCTCTTTATTAGTTGTGTTCTTATTTTTTCTGGAGTTGTACGTACTCCGGCAAGGATTTACCTCCTCTTCTGGCTGTTCTCTTGATAAGTTCGATTATTCTTTTTTCGATCTGATGGTTTGACCATTTGCTCTTGGTTTTCTTCCATTTGTTGATCAGTGAGTGATATCTATTTTTTACCATGTGCTCGGTTCTGCTGCCCTTGAGGACTTTTACTATGTCGGCCCATTTGGTCCCATCGCTCTGCATCATTGAAATGAGGATATAGTCTTCCTCTCGGGTCCATTTATCATGGTTTATCTTCGGGTTGATGTGATTTGTCCATCTCTCGCGACACTGAGCATTGGTGCGGAAGTAGCAACCTTCACTCAAAGTGAACAGTTCGAAGGCAACTTCCTTCCATTCGAGTCTTTTGTGATTTTAAGGCAAGTCTTGAATAATTTTGGTGAGAAGGGAAGTTTATTGGTTTTCCCATGGCAGTTTGGAGCACATCTTGGAAGGGGCCATAGAGTATGCCTCGAATTTGATTCTATGGAGAGATTTCCGGGGGAAGATGGTCCCAAGGAAGAGAAAATCCTAATCTTTCTGTATAAATGACACATTACCAATGATATGATGTGGGTGTCATGATGGAAACAATAATATACTAAAACCCATAAAAATAATTTGAGCTCGCCTTTCTTCCATGCTATTTAGTTGCCAGTTGCCACCTCTAAGGAGGTGGGAGGGGTGATGATGTCGTGAGAATTTATTTTCAGACAGAGGTCATGAATTTTTGTTGTGGTCATGTTGGTTAGTTTGAGGTGCCCAGTTAGGGGCCAACTTTTGAGGTATTGCTCGAATTCGACAGAAATTGATTGTTGGGCAATATATTCGTCAAGAATGTACTAGTTAACAGTCTGCATGTTTTCGTATACTTGATAACTTTCAATTATAACTCTCCATAAGAGGTCATACATATCAACCCACAAGGCAATTTTCTGCCTAAATGCCAGAATTGACATTCTCCACCCTGCTCTTTCATTGTATATAGATCTCATGCAAGAGGCATATTCTTCCAGATGATCCCAAGCGATGATTCATCTTTACCACCCCAAAAGTACCCTCAAGGACTAGCGTATATGGTTGGCACAAGAGAAGTATGTTTACTTTTTGATTTTATTATAAAAATTGGCAAAAAAGGGATACTGAACGGCTACGAATAGTAATTATTATTAAAACAGTCGTATATAAAGCTGTGCCACAAACATTTTCTGAGTTGCCTTTTTTTAATCTCGACTCAAGTGAGCTGGAATTGAATAATTGAGATGATAGTGAGTTTTGGCCTTATTCTCAGTGTAAGGCTCTTGATTTTTGGTCTGATTTAAATATAATCCTCCAATATATGATATGTTGAAGTTTTTTTTTCCAATATTTATGAGCATTCTCGTTTCAGCCCGATGTCTCTCTTTATCGACTGCCTTCCCTTTTTAGCTAGACAATTCTTGATGAACCATATTGACACATGCACTATGATTAGAATAACAGGTGTAAATTTTGTCTATCCTACCCATTTTGAATAGGGGGGGGGGGGGCATCTCAAAGTTAATTTAGAAAAGTGTCAAGGCTTATGTTTTAGCGTTGACTCCTTAAATGATCTACTCATATCATGAACATATTTTTTATTGTTTTACTTTGATTGGTTTAACTTTAGGAGAAGAGAGGAGATCGATACAGTTGCAATAGAGGAAAAAATGTTCATAAAACAAGCTTTTTTTCCTCCTTTATGTTATTATGGAAAAATATTAAGGTTGAAGAATCATAAATGAGAGTTTAGGAAGGTTGGATTTCTCAAACGCATTCTAATTATTGAGTCTAAGGATTTTTCCTTAGAACTGGAGCCCTAGACAAGATTGTCTAAACTGTCAGGGCTCAGATTGCCTCTCAATCTCGAACTATCAAGCGATACTTATCTTTTTCTCAGATGTGACCCATCCCCTACAAGAGCTGGTCTTGCTCTTTCCAAATCCTGGATCACTTCTGAATCACTCAAAGGATACTGTTGCCTTCCCAGGTAGTAATAAATCTCTTCGTTATTCTTCCTCCTCTCAAGAGGTTGCTAATTTTTTTGAGAATACAGTCCAGTTATTGGAGATTTTGTATGTCTTTGTTTGCTGATATTGTTGATATACTCTTTCTCTGGGTTGTATAGATTTAGATGCGAATACTACTAGAACACATGCTGAGACTTGTCAGCTTATTCAAGGTCGTGATTGAAGATGATTTTATGGATAGCGGATTGTTTGGGTCTGAGCTTCTTGCGGCCGACAGGATCGTCATAGCCGAAATCTCCGGGTATGGGGAAGTGCAGGCGTGGCTTGGAGTTGATAAGAGTGGAGCGTGAACCCCCAATCATTTTTATTGCAATTTACCAAAAAGATCCAAGCATGATTGGATAAATAGAATTACTTCAAACCGTTCTTCTCACCCTTTCTATTCTCCTCTACCCTTTTTGAACATCGGCAGTCAATATCGTTATTGAGGCCATCTGTATAATAATTCAAATCAATGGACAGCAGTGGTGTTGTTAAAGTCTACGATGACCTCTTCCTTTCTGATGCTTCTGGAGCTCGGGTAAGCCTTCCTCTATGTCAGGATTAATAATTCATTCTACTCAATCACGTCAAGTTGGTCATCAACCTGACAAACTCATTCATACCCAACTACTACTAACACTATGGAATCAGCTATATCAACCCAGTCAATGTACCCACTCTTGAAGAATTCGACGAATTGTGCGATATAATAACAGCAGTGACTGATGAGCCAAACGTTGTGCTGCTGCATGGCGATGAAGCTTTGGAGCATCCTGTGCTTTTGTGTGGCATTTTCATGATGAAGAGGTAGCGATGAGTCTAGCTAGGTTAGATTTAGATGGTCTCTGTACAAGACTATTGAGTATTTGCAGACGAGAGTGAGAGGCTTAGTCTTTCAGGAGGAGGCATATTAGATAATGAAAAAAGTTGAATTGTAGCTCCTGAATGATGAGGTTTTGCTGAGTTATAACTGGAGCGGAAAAGGGCTCAGTCAGAAAGAGTTGACACTCAGAAATACATATCTGAATAGCTGTGGAAAGATGTAGGCAAAAGTAGACAAAAACATGGGGAAGAAGAAAAAGAGCAAAAGAGTTAGTTGGAATTTGGAGGGAGGTGTGAAAAGAAAAGTAAGTTTGCGACAATTGAATAGTGAAAATTCATAGAGTAGGATAAGGAACAAGATCATTTTGAGCGTTAGGAAAATCCTGACGGATTCGAATAAAAAGTCAACAAGCTCTCTCAAGCCGACCATTCCTGAATCAAAATACTAGCATTGTGACTCCCTCCAATCCTTGAAAAAACACAAAAGCAGCTACACTCTAGTCAGCCTTAAATCCATAGAAAATATTAGATCTTCCAGCCAAAGCCACAAGTAAAGTATCCGACTTCAAACCGAGCAAAGTGCTCCTCTTGAAGAATCCTCATAACTCATGCCATCTTCATCAAACAAGAAATAAAAAATGAAGACTGAAGGCGTGTAATAGTACCGGGGCAAGGCGGTTATTGATGTGGTACTTCCTAGGAAAGAGGTCACCACTAGTTGCATCAGTTTAGTTCGTAATTTGCAGGAAAAGGAAAATATGATTCCTCAGAAGAAAGGAGGATCAAGGAAGGCAACGCCTTCAAGAGTGGCCCAGATCCTGGCCAGGCGTTGATTTTACTATCTATAATTTTGAACATGACAAACATAACAAAAATCATGAAGAAACACTAAGGCCAGCTTCTCTCCTTTTCCGGTTGAGCTCTCTTCTTCTGACTTAATCATCGACCATCCTCAGCACAGATTCATCAGTATTCAGCCAGCCTACGTTTCCTCGTTCCTCCTCTTCGATCAACTCATCAACAGTCCTGAGATCTTCTTCCTCATCTTTTCTGGAAAACGATGAGCCCAGATTGATCCTGGCGATGACATACTTTGCTTTGTATATTGATTTTGACTTGTCTCCCAATTAAAGGAGAGCGAATATGTTATGATTGTTGATGTTGGGATTGACGACTCTGTCTATCTCGATAGGTAAACTGTAATCGGAGAGTTTTTTGACAACATCTTCTTTTTATTTTTTGAGCTCACGTTGAATCTCCACCATTCTTCTGCTAGCCACTGAATGCTCCTACATTTCCTCAGCGTTGTAGGACATGGGTTGAGATCGTTGGGATTGTTAATATTCCTCATGAATTTACTCTTATTGTTGGTTTAGATCCATATACCTGCTCAGCAATTTGGTTACTTTTTAGTCCTAGCGACTCAAAGGGGTATAAATAGACTGGATCAAATCTTTTTCTATTCTGATCTACTTGAAGTGTTCCTTGATGTAGTCATGATTTAACTGTTGCTATTCCTGCGAGGTGAGCCTATGCATTGATTTTCTTGTGCTACGCTTACCTTAAACTTTCGGTCGAGCCTACTGTGCTTATTGTCTCTGAGGTGAAGGCTATCTTGCCTTTTTCCTACTTTTCCTGCTATCTTCATTTCTAATCGGCTTCTTAATTTTTCCTCTTGACTCTTAAGATTGACCTGATATCCTCGGTGATTTTCTCAAACCATCAGCCTCAACAGGAATCAATCGACTTTGTGCTTCAAGTTGTTTCTTCTTGGATTGATTATTTATTCTAATGCTGGCTCGAACGGGCTGAAGATAGGCTTCATCACCATTCCTGACCTATGCATAGGTGTAGGCTGTTCCTAAATGCTCTTCCATGATTTCAGAGGCAGTTTGGTCTGTCAATTTAGCAATTTACAGCTTTTTTCGATTATATTGTCTTCTTCTCGTTGGTCGCAGTTATCTTGATGGTTCTTTATTGCCACTCAAATAACTGGCTAACTGTCTTTGAGGTTGAGTCTGTCTTGGTGGTTCTTACGATTGATCTTGAAAGTCAACATCTGAGGCAATATAATCGAATTGGATACGCTTGACGGGTCCTTCTGTCTTGTGATTGCTTTTATATTTTTTTCTCTTTTGGCTAACAGTGAAAGATTTAGCATCACCTCGGTTGCTTGGGTTATTGACTTCCATTGAGTATGTCTCTTCTTCATCAGATTTATCAGGAATTGCGTTAGGGTTTCTGCCTTCAATCTGCTCTTTGACTGTGTTGACAATAACCAACTCTCTTTTCGGTGTTCCATTCAAGCTTTTTCTATAATTTTCAAGATCTTCCCTATCCTCAACAACAAATTTATAAAGTAATTGAATCAGGCAGAGTTGGTGCAATTAATATAATCTCTTTTTGTGTGCTTATTTGATGTTGACCAACCTGATAAAATCAATCAAGTTGTTGCCATTAGATAATATAATTTGCCCTACTTCATCCAAAGGAGCAAAGCAGATGAGGTCAAAATGAGGAGCAATCTAGAATTGGAATTTGTTGAATACTTCTTATCTTTTTTCGGGAGAGGCTGTTTCAGTAACCGAGAGGGAAAGTTCATGAAGAAAGTTTGCTAGTTTTTATGATTGAAGTTTTGCTCGGTATTGTTGAAAACTGTGATCATCAGGTTCTTTGTTCTACTTCTAATCATCTTCAGGGGAGTATCGAACTGGTTGCTCAGAGATTTCTCCAGATCTGGATTCTTTTTCAATGCCATAAATATCGTTATTTTTTATTAGGGCATCAATGTTGTCATCGTGGCAGGCAGTCACCCTCACTTTGTAGCTAGCTGATTGTTATTGAGTCTCAGGTGCTTTGCCATCATTCTGATCGACATAGACTCCATTGATGCTCTAGATATCTAAGGGTTAGGGTGGAGGTCGTGAGTTGCTGCAGTATTCGATGATACTTCTTTGTTTGTATTTTGTCTGGTCGTTGATCAAATTTGATATCTATTCCTCAAGTTCCTATTCTGATGTCTTGACTGATGCTCCCTAGCCGTACTATGAGGCTTGCTGTAGACCGAAAAATGGCAGGTTTTTCCGAGAGCTTGGTTACCTCGATTCCTTACTTTATTCTGGCAGTTCTTCCTATTTGACCTATGTGACCTCCTCAACCTTGACAACTACTTTATATACTCCGTTTTGCTGATTTTGGCTTGAATTTTACTCAGGTGGGAGTTAATAGTTTTCGAGCTGGGAGAGGAGCCAGCCCATTTATGCCTCGGATTACGACTTTTGTACTATTTTTGCTTCCTTTTCCCTGTTGCTGGTCTCTTCAGGTTGATTGTTGTTGCTATTTTTGAGATTGAGCAGTTAAGACTCCGA
>Ga0100378_1003481_pt1 | contig 15053 bp, 7 predicted proteins | sample CryGeymeta201502_FD_81535 | JGI IMG/M metagenome (GOLD analysis project Ga0100378, IMG submission 81535) | Groundwater microbial communities from Crystal Geyser aquifers in Utah, USA - Crystal Geyser metaG 2015-02 | ecosystem: Environmental > Aquatic > Deep subsurface > Groundwater | place: USA...
GCCCCCCCCCCCCCCCCCCCCCCCACCCACGTGTGTGCCCCTTTTCCCCTCCTCCTTTTTTTTGTCTCCTTCCCCCCCCCCCCCCCCATACCGTCTCCCTTCACTTAGTCGTATAGAATATGTATAGCACGAAACGCGCGCCCAACGAGGAGGATGAAAGGAAGAAAAAAGCAACGAGCAACCAACAATGGTCAAGTTATCTGGCTCCTAAGAAACCATCCGCAACCACACCCACACCCACACCCACAATCAGAGCCACTAGATCCACGGCAAGTCACAATAATACCAACAACCACAAAAAAAAGAAAAAGCGATCGACGAACACATCTGTCGTTCTGCCCACCAAGAGACGCCAGGAGACAAAAATTACGGAGATTTATTTCCAAATCACGCGTATCCGTTGGCCGCGTCCCGTGCCTCCTGAGGAATGGCCAGAAAACGAACGACCCTCTGACCAACACACTGGTGGCATCATTGCAGACGTGCAGTTCCGCTCAACGACGCAACGCGCCGTCGGCATGGCCAAGGGCAGCATCAAGAGCCGCCACCTGCCGCATCACCAACCCTACTATCTCTATCAATGCAAGTGCGAGGAGCGGCAGGACCCCAAGTACGGGCCCTACTTTCAGATACTTCACGTCATTGCATGCAAGAGACAGCCTTTTAATTACGACTCGTTGCGCTGGCTGCTGCGATACGAGGTGGGCTACAGCGAGGCTCATACAGAGCAGGCCACAAAGACGTTTGTGGATCGTGGCGGTGCTGCCATTGAACTCAAGGAGCTGCATAAAACGGTGCGACGCGACATTAAGCGGTGCAGTATCTATATTCAACAGTCCACACTCGAACAGCGTCTCAGTCGATGGAGCCCTAATAACGCCGCTCTAGTCGCTCACACCCTGGCCGGAGATAGGCAGGACGTCCGTGAGAGACGACAGGCCCTCGAGAAGCGCCTTGCGCATCAGCCTTGGACACTCGCCTTTAAACCAATTGCCAAGCAGCATGGATTGCCTGAGCCCATCAACGAGCTTACATTGCGCACGACGCTCACTGAGAAGGACCTCGACCCCGTCGCGCTGCGCTACTGTCGGGAGTTCCGGAAGCGTCGTCAACGCGAACCCGAGCAAGAACACCGGACATACCGTATCAAAAACGGGCGCATGCATGCGCCTGCATCGCCTACGGGTCAGCTAGATAAGAGGAGGAGCAAGATGACGGCGTGGAGCCAAGCGAATAAGAAGAAGGAGAAGAAGAGGAAGAGGAAGAACAAGGGTGGATGGGACGAAAAAACAGCAGCACGAGGAGGAGCAGGCGGAGGACATGGGGTGGTGGCAAGAGAACAACACAACAAAGATGAAAAGGATGCGAAAGAAGAAGAAAACGAGAAGGAAAAGGAGGAGATTGCGCCGCTGGCACTCATCTTCGAGGCTATTGCTTGCTACGCTTCTATGCACCGCATCTCCAAGGGCAAGTCGCGTGGTCACACCGTGCTCTATGCGCATAATATAAGACCACAGTGGCGATTTGGTGGACCTTTCTCACCCCTGCGCTTCCTCATTGACGTTGTTGGACCCGAGCTTCTCGTCGAGCAAGAGGTGGCCGGACGATGTGTCTTCCTGCTGGCATCACACCACCGCGACAACGAAGCCATCCTCCGGGCCTTGCAAGACATATGGCGACGCCACGTCCCAGTGGCCAATGCTGCCTCCTTCCAGGGCCTGACTCTCGATCCCGAGCAACGACGGGCCATCCAGACTGCTGAAAAGGAACCGTTTCTCTTGCTCTCTGGCATGCCAGGCACCGGGAAGACCTACGTGATTGAGCAGCTCGTGGCACGACAAGAGAAGAGGGAACCAAAAAGTTGTCTCCTCTGCACGTTAACCGGCACCATGGTCTCTGGCCATCACGAACGAGGATTGCGCTTGGCCACTACTATCCATCGTCCGCTTGCCGACCTGGCATCTGCAGAGGCCTGGGTGGAACGTGAGCGTGCCAAGATGGCACGTGGGGTGGACAACCATCAGTACGAGAAGGCTCTCTGCAGACTTGAGACTCTCCGGTCCCGTATTGCTGCCAAAAAGTGGCTGCTCATTGATGAATTTAGCAATGTGGATCTGAAGCTCTTCCGTCGCATCCTCACCTTTTGTCCTGCCCTAACGACACTTGTTCTCATCTACGATCGCTGGCAGACACCACCCATCAAACCCGGTTCGCCGTGTCTCGAGATGGAACGTGCTTTTGCCGGCTCGCAGTACCATGTTCAGCTCAACCAAAATCACCGCACCGAGGGCACGGCGGCCCACACGCTAGTGGAGAACGATCGCCGCCTGCTTCGCCTCGCATTTGATGCGCTTGCTTTTGAAAACGTGGTGGCATGCACCCCAAACGACCAATTGCCAGCAGACTGGCCACCGTTGGATGATGAATGTCAAGGCGTGCGTCCCGGATGCTACCTGGTAGCGCCCAGCGGACGCGGTCTGGCTCCCGATATTGGCTGGATCAACGCCACCTTTTGTCCGAATCAGGACCGCAGACAGATCCTGACCCTCGTGCATACGTTACGCAACGAGATAAATGTCATTGTGGACCGCCAGCAGATGAGAAAACGCGAACAAGAACAGGAGAAGCAGCAAGGCGAAAATGAAAAAGAACATAAAGAAGAGGCGAGAACAGCAACATGGTGGGTGGAAAATAGGGAAGCTCATCGTGACAACGGCAACGAGTGGATGCTCTACGGTGGGCAGCGCATCTCTGTGCGAGACGTCAACTTTGAGGCGGTGAAACGTGTTGATCTGGAAAGGGCCGCGGGCTTATCCGAGGAGCACGAAAATGAACAAAACAGCAAAAGAGGAGAAGGAGGAGGGGGAGGGAGCAGAAGGGGAGCAAGAGAAGGAGGAGGAGGAGGAGGAAAGAAGCAGCAAGGTAAGAAGGATGGTAGTGGTAGTGAATTTCGCAGCGACGCCTTCCGCAATCACGAAGTTTTCCTCTTTGATCACTGCCAAGACTACAATGTGAAGATGAAACGCTGGTCGACACACCGGCTGCGTAGCATTTCCCACAGTCAACTTGCCCGCGTACCCTCCGAGCACGTCCGCTTTCTGCGCACCCAATGCGGACGCCAGTTCTGCCTGCACGATAAGTATGTGCGGCCCGAGAAGATGGAGGTGGCATGGGGCCAGACGGTCAACTCATTCCAAGGTCGCGAAGAGGTTGCCGTGACTTTTCTCCTGCCCGAGGATCCGCAGGGCTTTACGATACATCATCTGCACGTCGCTTTTTCACGCGCCAAGCAATGTCTCGTGCTCTACGGTACCATGGCCCAACTCAAGGCATTGTCGTGCAATCAGGTTGCACCACGTCAGTCCATACTAGGTTACCTGCTGAAACAGTCGGTCGATCGCTGGAAGAGTACCGCTAAGATCCCACAAGGCTTTCTAGACGTTCTTCGGTAAATCCAGAGAGAGATAGGCTCAGAAGGCAACCGGGGAGGGATGCTATAGAGGTCCGAGCAGGGGGGGGGGAGCGGAAGGATGGGTGGAAAAGCGATGGGGGGCGGGCTGGGTGAAGGATGTAGATGCTGATAGTAGTGACAGATCAAATTCGTTTAGCTATAAACATATCGATTCTTATTTTCTTTGACATTGGTTGTGGGCGCGGGGACCTGACGGGACGACCATCACCTCCAATGACGACCCTCCAAAAGGACGACAACCCATTTGCCGACATAACTGACAATCACGAAGAACATGGCGTTGGCAACCCATTTGGCAGCGATGATGATGGCAATCCATTTGACAGTGACGACGATAGAGGAGAAGAGGATGCCAGTACACAGTCAGCACCTGCAGACGCGCGCTCGAAAACACAAACATCGACACCAACCTCACCGCGCGCTTTTTCGCCCGGCCGCAGTCCCCGGGCATTGTCGCCACGCTATCACTCACAACACCAGCGAACACGGAGTGCGAGTCTGATTGGTTCGGCACGCATGGGACCAGTAGCAACAGAAACAGGAGGAGGAGGTACAACAAAAACAACACGACCACGATCCACACAGAGCTGGTCTACGACCCACGTCAAACAACAAGGCCATCAGCAACAACAGCATCAAAAGCAAGAACGGCAAATAAAGCAAATGCCTCTGACCGATCGGAGGCAGCATACGCGAGTGCCCTCCATGCTCATTGGCTCACGTTCCGCTTCTAGTGTGCCCACAACAATTACTACAAAAGTCCCATCGCCTGCAGCTCGCCGCCATACGGAAGATGAGGACGAGAAGCAGGAGGATATTTCGAATGCGACCAGGATATCGCCATCGTCATCATCCATGGTACAGGTACGATCCGACCCAAATCTATACGGCGACGTTGGTCGATCCCGAGAACGTGCTAGCACCATGACGGATCTGCCTCTGAATGACGCCCATTCTCTTGTAAAGTACAAACGCGAAGATGATGGTGGTAGCCACAGTAGCCCTCGGAGCGGCGGAGCAACAGACCGCAGACGCAGCAACTCGCTTTGGAAGCGTTTTGGCGTAAAGAGCAAGAAAGAATCACAAGATGAAGAAACACAGGCAGAGAAAGAAAAGGATGAGAAGAAGGAAAAAGAAAAGGAGAAGGAGAAGGAAAAGGATAAGAAAAAGAAGAAGCAGGCAGAAAAGGAAGAGGAAGAAAAAGCCCGCAAGAAACAGGAGAAAGAAGAGAAAAAGCTGCTCAAAAAAGCACGTCGCAAAGAAAAGAACGGCAAGAAACGTAAACGTGCCACCACCATCATGACTGCGGCGGACCTACAGCAGCGGCGTGGTGCAGGAGTTGGTGATGTTGCTACGGAAGACAGCACCTCCTCCTTTACTTCCCTTTCCAACACCAGTGATTCGAGCGAGAACAGTACGAGCAGCACCAGTACCAGTGCGGGTGCCAGTAGCAGCAGTCTCTCACAGCGCTCGCCCGTATTGCGGCTTGCGAACACACGTGGTCGCCGTGCAACATCGCCATCCTCGTCCTCTTCCTCCTCCTCATCTTCATCATCATCGCTGACAGCACCCACATTATCGGCCTCGCCATCTTCATCCTTGCCATTACGGCTTGTGCAACAGAAATCCTTACCAAGCCTCGTTAAACGACCCATCTTGGGCATCCAACGACGTGAAAACCAGCAAGAATTGGAAGAACGGAAGAACGATCCTACCGGTGACGTTAGTACTGCTGCTGATGCAGATACTGCTACTGCTACCGCTACCTCGATAGGCACGGCGGCCAATTCGCGGTTCGTGGAGTTTGGTGTCGGGGAGATCGAAAAGAGTGCCAATATGACACGCCGTATCTCGCGCCAGTACGATGCCTGGAATGGTCAGCTAAGGCAGGCCTCGCACCACATGGATGCCACTGCCCGCTTCTTCCGAGAAGTCGTCCAGCAAAAGGGATATGACGGCCATGATGCTCGCAGCGATGGGGATTGTCTCTCTATCCCCGTTCCACCTCCCCCGATTGCACAACAAAAGGAGCAACAACAACATTGGCAAAAAAAGAAACATCAAGAAACCGAGACGGGAAAGGGAGAGGAAGAAGATGAAGAAAATAATGAACCGTGGTCAGATGATCGTCGCCAACATCGGAAAGAAATTGTCCAACAAAAGGTGAAACGCTACATGCTCGGTGATCATCTCGAATCGTTGAATTCGACGACAAGGAGAGAGAATTCCTCACTGCCACCATCGAACGCACGTCTCACCATTATGCCTGTGCATGGGCAGGTCATGCCACGCATCACATTGGAGACAGGGGATAATATTCAAAGTTGCAATAACAACAGCAATAGCAGTATTGGATTTGAATCATCATCCAATGGACCCCATCCGCCGCCTCCGACTGAAGCAGAGCTCGACGATGCCTTGCGTCGCATTGCTGATGAAAAGACGACGGTTCAGAAGCAGCGCGCACACACGAGCACAGAAGTGAAGCGTCTTGTTGACCGAGGCCTCACCATGCTGCTCAGTACCGTGCGCGAGGAGGAAGAGGAAGAGGAAGAGCAGGAAGAGCAGGATGAGCATCAGGAGGAGAAGCAGTGCGAGGAGGAGGAGGAGGAAGGAGAGAAAGGAAAGAAAGAAAAAGAAGATGAGAACAAGAAGAGGAAGAAAGAGGAATCAAACGCATCTTCAACCGTTGGCAACCATGCAAACAATGACAAGCATGACGACCCAGATGAACTAGAGCCAGATATGCCACTTTTCTTTGAACCGCTCGAAGACTACGACTTTAACAACACCAGCTTCCTAGAGGAGCTTCTTGGTGATGATTATGGAGGAAATACTGACCTCGCTAGTGCAAGTAATAACAACAGCAGCAGCAGTGATGACGACTTTGCCTTCTTCCTCGATAGTGCCGGTGAGACCGATGACGACGAAGAAGAGTATGGAAACAACGATGACGAGGAGGAGGAGGAGAAGGAAGGAGAGGACAATCGGAAAAGGCATCATGGTAGCGCCTCATCTGTCCTGCACAGCCTCGACAAGGCGCTTGGACGTGACCGATTACCCTCGCAAAGCGAAGCGGCCCATAGTATACGATTGCATCAAACCACGCAGCGTCTTTCCCAGCGTATGCGCCAGCTGGAAACGCATCTCTTCGAGCAGCAAAAGCAGGATGATCAAAAAAAGGAGAAGGATGAAGTGAGTGCCGAAAGCAATGTTTTGGAAGAGCACAAAGACCCCAAAGAACATAACAATCACAATTCCTCACAACATGCCTCCATTGAGGTCCTCCAGGAACTAACAGGTCTTTACGACATACTCGATGAACTCATCAAAGCCATTGACTACGATGCTGTGGACCGGAAGACCCATGCCGAGCAGAGCAGCGGTCTCATGTATGCCATGTTGAAGCGTATGAGCCGTGCATTTGCGCGTGAGAAGAAGAAAGCCCGTCGGTATCGCAAAAATCCAGCCATTCGCCGCATCTACGAGGCCCTCCGTACGATTGACGAAAAACATCGCACCCTTGCACAGCGTCTTGCCGAGCGTCTCAGTGCTCAGAACTCGCACATCTACCGCTACAACAAGGAACAGACCAAAGCGCTTCGTCGTGATCTGGCCGACCAGGCAGCACAGCTCGAGCAGCTGACGGGCCAGGTTGCCACCATGCAACGCCGCGCTGAGCAGCGGGAGAAGCGGTTCACGGGCTGTCTGACCACACTTTTCGACGTGGTCGGCGTGCTCGCCACTTCTCTTGATGAGACACGTGCAGAAATGGGCCTCTTCCGAGATGCCTACCTCCAGCAACAGCAATTCTACCGACAGCAGATTGAGTTTCAAAAGAAGGCCCACGACGAGAGTATGCGTGCCTTCACCAGCGTGCACCAGCTTGTTGATGGAGAAGTGGCAGAACTCAAGGCCCAGAACGAACGCGAGCGGATCAAGTTCGATCTGTTCCGCAAGAGCGTGCTGGACCAGGAAGAAAAGCGCTTACGTCTCATGCAAGCAAAGCAACGCCAGCATGAACGGCAACGTGAGCTGCGGCAACGCCAGCCATTCCGTAGTAGCATGCCGGCACCAATCGTACACTATCCCGCCCGTATTCGTGGTGTGTGGGTCGATGAGATCGGTGCACTGGCAGACGAGGCCTCCAATGCATACAGTGACGAGGAGTACGATTAGTAAAATCATGCTCTGTTTAGATTTTTTTTGGGGGGGGGCAGGATCCAGGAGAGCTAGTGAAAGCGTATATTATCAATTGATTAAGAGTTTGAATTTTTTTTAGTTAATGCACGTAATGAACCGACACCTTGTTTTGATTTAAATCACCCAAATCGACGACAATTTTTTCACTGTGATTTCTTGGAACTGAAACCAAGAAAACGCAGATTGCCCCGTTCAATCTTGCCCATTTTACCAGGTCAGCGTGTTCCTTTATCTCCTCTGCACACTGTACCGAAAACGCCACGATGGATCCAAACATGGCGGTTCTAGGAACAGGAAGTTCGTTCGACAGTAGCGTTCCCTCATTAAGGTGCACTGCGTCATAGGCAACGGAGGTCCATCCGTAAGGTAGTCCGTTTTCATGAGTGAAAATGGTCACTGGATTGCTGGTGACGCTGGTCTGTAAAGGTTTGGTTTCGGAGAATTTCACGAGCAATTCGAGAAAAAATTTGGCTGCCCGTCTGGATTTATGAAAGTGCAAAATGGCGACCTTCTTCTTTGAGAATAATTTTGCCGGAAGCGTGAAAATTCCACTCCCTCCCAAAGCCTCTCGAAAACAAGCAATTCCGACGTCGCCGGGTTCGAGGGATTCGAACCAATCATCCAGTGCTTTGCTAATGGGAGACTCTTTTAATTCCATAAGACAAGAATGAATTCCCATTGCCGAAATTTGTGTATCGGAGCTAGCGACGAGAAGCAAGGGTTAAAGTAAAGTCATGCTCAGTTGGTGGGCGCGAACGCACAAAATTACAAAATGAAAGCTTCCGGCATGCACTCCGCCACGCCCCATATCATAATGTTGAAAAACCAAGAAAAAACACTGATTTTATGATAATGGATTAGTTTTTATTCTAAAAATGAGCATTGCTTTGTTCGTTCCTGTGCCTTGGTACTTGTCCATCACCACCATCACCACTACCACCACCACCAAAGGTAAATGTCAAGCCTGTACTTTCTTTGGTGTCCCCCTCCTCTCGTTTTCGGGGCGAAAGAAAAGGTACCGGCAAAGGAAACGGTCTCGGTTCTTTTGTTGCTAACGACATGGGCGACTCCTCGATTCGCTGGCGTTTCTTGGGTCGCTGCTCTGATTCTTTATCACCAGCACTGTCCCTTTTCTCCTGCTCTTTCTTCCTCGTTCCTTTACTTTTGGCCTCATTCACGGCCTCCATGGCGTGTGCCTGTGCGACCACTTCCTGGTCCATGAGCTCGACCACGTTCAGGACATCGCTTAATAACAGGTCATGGCGACCGCCATGGTGTGGCATCAGAACCGGTAGTGCAAAGAAACGGTCAAGATTCTTCGTCTCCTCCTGCCGCTCTTCCTGCAGCGCCAGCTGCTTTGGATTGCGTTCGTCGCCACGACAAAAGATGAGGCACATGCGTGTGGACAGCGAGATTTCGGTCTGCCGCCGACACAACAAGTCACGCTGCCACTGCTCGACGGTGCGCAGGAAGAGGCGTGCAATATCACTGTAGTGGAAAAAGGAGGTGTTTGCTGCAATCTCTCGAATCACCGTGTCGTCCAGGAGACTGTGACTCCCATCGGGCAGCAAGTAGGCCAGATGGCCACCCGGACGAGCCAGCTGGGTATTGAGGTGTCGCAGGAAACGCAAACGGTCGGGACGCGGTGGGACGCGCACGTAAAAGGAGGCACAGCGGCGCCGCAGAGCATTAACCAGATCGCGTAGTGGGGCATGGTAGCTGCAATCCTCGGGACGCACGTGAATTAGAAGAATTTCATCGACCGAAAAATATTGGGGTACCACATTGGGTTTGCGCTGGCCAGTGCCATAATAATACGTATCAAACAACTCGAGAGACCAGACGTTGACACAACTGAGGATTCCCTCTTTTTCCTCTTGCATGGCTTCGATGGCCGCGTCTGCCCACAACTGGAGGACAGCGAGGCTTTCCGAAGAAAAGACCAAGAAGACCTGCGATTCCATGGTGGCATCATCCAAGTGCTCCGTCAAGGGCACAGCTGGCCATACGAGGCCATGATGGGGCGTATCGCGTTTCAGTGCTTCGTCGTTGAGTCCATGCTCATAGTCGTGATCGAGTGTATGATCACGTTCACGATTGTTGCTGGTGCCTGTAGAATAGACAGGAACACGCTTCTCCAGGGATCTGGGTAGTACCACATGCTCGTAGAGACAACGGTCAAGATGTGGCATATGGATGCCGTGCTCGGCCAGTCCAATAGATGGCCGTGCTGGCTCCTCCTTGGCCCAGTCCTCCGCCCACATGCGGAATGTTTCGCGCGGCGTCAATTCAAGCATGCGTGGTTCCTTGCTGCCATAAGGCACCATCTCGTCCGTGTCGTTGTTTCGCCATTGCCAGCCTGGCCCCATCGCTTTTTTGATCCAGTCCGCCATCCGGCGGGGGGGGGCTAGCGTTCGTTTGTCGGATAGCCGTACGGTAGACCAGTGTTCACTCCGGCAAGTGAAGGAATGACCTGGTGGCAAGAATCCTGGACAGAACACCAGGCCACTATGGGTATTTTATCTTTTTTTGTTTCTTTTGTTCACTTAAAAAAAAGTTATTGATTCCATTCCACATTGAACAACAACGATGAAACTACAGGACAGCAAAGACAAAATAGACCATCGCCGAGAAAAGACACGCAAGAGGCCACGAAAAGCGGATCCATCGGTGGAGGCAGAGCACGCGTCCAAACGTCTCAAATCTGATATTGTGGCTGGTGCCACCACCACCACCGCTGCTACCACCACCGCTACCAGCACCACTAGTACTACCACCACTAGCACCCCTACCGCCATTGTGTACCCTCCCCTTCAATGGAAGAGCAAGGCGGAGCTCAATAATGAAACCTTGTTGGAGGCACCCTTCCTCCTCAACATTGTGGTCGAGGATAAGGACCGTCGTCTGCATATGTCCTATGAACCAGAGGATAATTATTTGAAGACAAAGGTGGGCTTGTCCGCTACGAAAGGCAAGATCAAGGCCCCCTTCTTTTTCTATCGCGGTCATGCCTACAAGATTGACACGACTCGCGATGAACCTGTTGTCGTCAGATGCTCGATTCCTGGATACGAGGACATAGAGCGCATCGAAAACGCCATTATTCGCCTCAATCAGTACTGGGATTACGACACCGCAACTAAGACCGCTACACTCTTGTGGGTACTGCAAAATAATCTGAGTTCGGCCAAGCAATTCTTGTGTCACTGGACGAAGATCCACAGACTATTCTTCACCCCATGCGACCCGTCGCAGTTCCCTACAATGAGAAGTAAGTCCAACTGGCTCCCCCAGATCGTGTCGCCCGATTGGATTCGCAGACGATGCTGTCGCCGCCCTTCCGTCAAGCACCACCGTTGGCCAGACGGGCACCAGCACGTGGCTGGCGAGGCCGCCAACGAGATTGAAGATGCTCTCAAACAGATGCAACAGAAGCAGAAGGGCTTTTGGGAGCAGTTTTTGCAAATAAATTAGGAAATAATTCATCTCATTCGTGTCTAGGAGTGCCGACAAGCTGATGACCAATAGCGGAGAAGTCGGAATTGCCCTTGGGTCGTGGGGGGTGGAAAAGTGATAAATGAATTGAAAAATAAATCACGTCTCTCCCTACTTAGTCATGCCTGCTGAGTGTATCCAACTATTCACACCCAGCGTGTCTATTCTTTTTTTCCAATTGGCTCTACACAAAGCACAAATAATGGAGTATCATCCCCATTTGCACCATGTTCACCGTCAAATGCAGCGCCGCCACGGTAAGACGCGCGCTGGCACGATTGCCCAGTTTGCCAGCCACTATGGCGATCGTCTTGTGCCCGAGGCGGCCCGCGAGCACTTTATGACCATCAGCGTACACCTCAACCCACGCTCCTCGGTGGGTACGCGCATCGCCTTCAACCAAAAAGATGCCTCCTGGTACGACGAGCTGTGTGACACGCTAGGGGTAGACGACTTGGAATGGCGCGGGCAGCCCATCCGCAACATCCAACCCGTGACACGTCTCGCCACCATGCAACCGATCCGACCCCGTCCGGTGTACCGGCCGGAAGAGGAGGAGATTGCAAACCACAAGACAATAGGCCAACGCCAACTGCTTCAGCAACAAGCAGACACCCATGCTCTGCCGTACCGTGCCCCTGCCTCTTGCCAACCAGGCACCTTCCGCCGCCGCCAGGAGCGCTATCGAAAGCTTGCGCTCGGCATGGGGAACCACCTCACAGCACTTCTCGTTGCTGACGATGAGAAGCATACCGAGTGGCAGCATGTCAAAAGCACACTCCGAAACAGCACCCACATGCACGAACTGGTCCGCGCTGTGGCCGAAACGCCGTCCCTGCATGATCATCTCACGGAACGTACCATCTCAGCATGCAAGCGTGCTATTGGCAAGGAACGTGGACGCATTCAGCGTCTGCTTAGTCTCCGCCAAAAGGCCCGTCGCCTCACCGACCTCCAGCATGTGGGTGCTCGGTGTTCTCAGTCGGATCGCAGTGATGGAACACGTTCCTACCAGCAAGCGAACGAAGACGATGATTTGAGTGATACGGAGGAGGATACTTTTTCATCTTCTTCGTCTTCTTCGGCCTACACGATGGATGAGAGCACGCGTCTTGAGCTTGACAGTTTGCCTGCCCAGATTGAGCGTGCTCTTGCGGATCACATGCTCTATCACGAGCCCGAATTGAGACAAAGCTACTCCTTCCTTCCCTTTGCTGCGGAGACGGGCCGAAAACGCGAGTCGCAAGCCGACATTGCACATGCTATGACCATGCCTCAGTTTGCACCCACTAACCTCGCCGCCACCATCAACATCAGCACCAGCAGCGGTAGTACTAGTAGTACTAAATCCAGCACCAATGCAAGATCCCACAGTAATATTGATGGGGACGATAGCAGCGATGACGAATTGCCAAACCTCGTGTTCATCGAGAGTGGTTATGAAGATGAGCAAGAGCCATCGGAGGAAGATTACGAATATGAAGCTGCCTACGATCAGGAAGATGAGGATGAGGATGAGGAGGATGATGTCATGCCACCAGTAGGCGCTCTTTCAACCACTTACGGCACCGTAACATACGGTCGCCCTAATCGTTCATTTCCAGGCACAGTGTCCATTGATGAGCTCTACAATGTGGCTCCCATGGCATCCTCCAATGGTGCTCCCTCCGTCTCGAGTCGTGCTCCCGTAGTACCCAAGCCTGTAACACAAAGTCAGCCAAAGAAAACGGCCGCTGTGCGTGCTTCCGCAGTGCCCAAGTCAATGCTCGACGAAAGAGAGAAGGCAGTCAAGGCCCCTGCCGTTGCCACCAAAGCAGTCAAGGCCCCTGCCGTTGCCACCAAAGCAGTCAAGGCCCCTGCTGTTGCCACCAAGGCAGTCAAGGCCCCTGCTGTTGCCACCAAGGCAGTCAAGGCCCCTGCCGTTGCCACCAAGGCAGTCAAGGCCCCTGCCGTTGCCACCAAGGCAGTCAAGGCCCCTGCCGTTGTTCGTTTTGCTAATGACCTGACACCCATTCAGGTGCCTGTGCCGGTCGTCTCCTCCGCAGCTCCACTTTTGTCGGCAATGAAAAAGGAGCGACGTTCACAAAAGCAGCAGCAAAAGCAAAAGAATCAGGACACGCATGGCGATGCCAGTGTCTTCTTTGAGGAGCATCTCTACAGCAAGGAGTTATTCGATTATGCTCGCGAAAAACATGCAGAGAACTACCGCAAGATTCTCTCTGCCTATAACAGCGAGCCCGTCCACGTGGCCCTCGAGCACCACACCAAAATGACCCGCCGCAAGAAGGCTACTCTCACCCGCAACGCTTCCATTGACGGCGGTGAGGAGCTGCTTGCTCACGTCGCTACCATGCATGTCCCTGCCGAGCACTGTCATGACGTGTCGACCTTTACGCTTCCCGCCTATCCAGGCTACTTCTTCCATGATACCAATGAGGTGAGCATTGCTTTCAACAATTTGCAGTAGAAGCGTTTAAATAATACAGTGAGCTACTTGAAGGAGTGTCTGCATGCAGGGAGAAACTAGCGTGTCGTATTTATTTTTCCGTCCTGTTTGATTGCCATTCTCCCGCCCGAGAACAACGGAAAAACTTGATAGATAATACCAATATATCAGAGCAGGCAAAGTAAAGAAGAGCAGACAGAGGAAAGAATATTTCAATGGCATCATCCAAACCCGTTATTCCACCTTATACCTCATACTTCATGGAGGACAACAGTCCTCGGAATAATCCCAATGTAAGACCCGCTTCATCGGCCACGCGGAACACTATGGATGTAGATCCATGGATATGGAGCGGCGTTCAGCCATTTACTCTCTCACCTGCTCCGATAGTCTCGCAACCATCATCTTCTCCGCTTTCCTATCCCTCTCCCTCTTCCTATCCCTCTCCCTCTCCTTCCCTTTCCTCTTCTCCTTCTCTTTCTCCTTCTCCTTCTCCTTCTCCCTCCATATTGCCTTCTGGGCGTGGTGCGACACGACTTCCTCCTCCACAACAATCGCGCGCCAATAAAATCGCATCCACAGCAACCGACACAACAACAAGAACAACGCCAACTAGGACATCAAGAGAGACGCCAACAACAACACAGGAGAAAAAGCCATTGCTAACAAAAGCAATGGTGGCAGCCCAGCGAAGCTTGTCCCTTGTCATGCAGCAGCTGAGACTCGAGGCACAGCCCATCTACAATTTTCTTGAGATGCTGTTGACCGCTCTGGGTGGTGCTACCACGATGGCTGATTTGGCCATCCTCGTGCCTGGTGCACCCGAATGGGCCGGTCAGCTGCGTGACTACGAACGACAGGTGTGGCATGCACGCCCCACGATGACGGAGAGTATTCCAAAACAACTTGATGCTGCCCTCGAGAGTCTGGCCCAACGGCTCGATGGCGGCACGTTGAGCAGTCTTGCAGCGCGATTGCTACGCGAGGGTCGCATGCCCGGCTTTGACCCCGACCTCCTGCCGCGCTTGCGCGATGAACAGGCGCGTGATGCAGTCTCCAAAAACGAGGTTATCCTCGGACGCCTCGAGGCCCTCGAGGATCGTATTGCCGGTCTGCCGCTTGGCACTGGTACTCCGGAGCAGCGCAGTGCGCTTAGGGCAGAGATGACCGAGGTAAAAAGGGAGCTGACCAAGACCCAGCAGCGCCTGGAGACGGCCGAAAGCAACATCAGCCAGAATACGACTGGCCGAAACAGTATGAATCGAGGTCGTGTAAAACTCGAGCAGTCCGTTAGCGAGGCCAAGAAAACAGCCAGAGAGGCCAAGAGCAAGGTCGACACGATGAGCGGTCAGCTACAGGCGCTAGACAAGATTGTCAACGAGGATCTGCGCGCCGAGATTACACGTCTTAGTACAGTGATTGCCGAGCAGAACGGAC
>Ga0100378_1003482_pt1 | contig 15052 bp, 13 predicted proteins | sample CryGeymeta201502_FD_81535 | JGI IMG/M metagenome (GOLD analysis project Ga0100378, IMG submission 81535) | Groundwater microbial communities from Crystal Geyser aquifers in Utah, USA - Crystal Geyser metaG 2015-02 | ecosystem: Environmental > Aquatic > Deep subsurface > Groundwater | place: USA...
ACTCGAGAATGAGCTTTAATCTATTCGGAGTACAAATGTTGAACTTTAAGAAAAAATTATAAACTACCTGAAAGAGCAAAGTGAAATTAGAGACAGCAATTAATACCATCTGAGCATGCATAAGATACAAGCACAGGAAAATTAGAGTCTGAAAGAGAAGATAAATCAAATATAGGAGAAATATGAATATATGCAAAAAGCTACGAATTTGAAAAATGTTGCAATAGAGTAATTAAAATTTTAATTGTAATAGACAAAAAGGAAGCTTTAATAGGCCTCAATCTAAATCAGAAGCAACCACAAAGAAAAGAATGAACTGCTCAATAAAAGGCAACAGTTCTTCATATACTCCCAATATTCACAAAATGTAATATTGAGCAATCCTCTAAAATCAAGTCTATCCAACCAGAGCACATACTCCTAATATTTCACAATGGTCAATCCTCTTAAAGGCAAAATGAAAATGCAGTCAGTCTATTCCCAATAACATCTAGAGCAAAGTCCAAAGAAGGACAAACTGTCCTCTGAATCACAAGCCTACAGAGAAACAGTTTAGCCGACACCTCAATAACCTATTTCTGAAGAAAAAGACAACAACATCGAAATCAACTTTAGTGAAATTATCAAATAGAAAGACGATATGATAGCACATCTGAAAGAATAACTAAATGATTTGTCATACATATTGGGGAATACATTGCCTCATGGTCATTCTCTTCCCACCACTCAGCTCAAACAAAGAATCACCGAAATTCAGGATCATAATGTCAAACTTACAAAGGAAATAGATTCGCTCAGTCAAAAGAATATACAATTTGTGTCCAAAATAGGATAAATATCGTCATTGGCCATCAAATTCGAGGAGGAAAAAATGAACTTAGCCGAAGAAGTGTTTGAGCTGAAAGATATACTGAAACAGCATAACATATCGCTGGAGGATTGATATATAGTTCTTATTTAATTTTATTCACTCCACCTAAACAATGCTGCCTAAAATGCGTTACCCAACTGTCAAACTAGACCACCTCATCCACCAGCAAAGGTACTTGCCCTCAAACTCAGATCCTATCGTAAACACATCAACTCAGTCGATCAAATCATGCATAAATCAACCAACGAGTTTGTCAGAAGAGATTAGCCACTTCTGAGATAGTTGAAAGATAGGAGAGAGCAGTCCTTTTCGCATACAAAGTATCAGAGAAGTAGAGAAATCGGTGAAGAAAACGCCATCCTTTTTGGGAAAATAAACAGTTCATCGAAAATTGACAAAAAGTATGAAGGAAAAGTGAGAGAAAGTGGCTCATTCTACCTGCTTGAGAAAAACATCAAAGAAAGGCAGAAAAGTGAAGAGAAAGACTCGAAAGGAAGTGTATAAAAATTATTCATCCTCAAAAGTCACAGACAATCTCCGATTCACAAAGAAACGATGTATGAGAGAACCCGAGAGAATATCCGCCTTGCCAAGAGGATCGTCCATCCGTATCAATTTGTCTATTTAGTGTCGTTTCGTATAAAACTCAGGATTTTTTGAAAGACCATGAATTCAGCCAAAAGCAGAAGCAGAGAATCATGAAATACTAACCATAAACTGCCAAAAACAAGTACAATATTTTATATTTAGAGTGGACATGTATGTCACCAAAAAAATGTCAATCTCCTGGCTCTCCTCCAGAAAAAATTCCTCTTCGCTCAGCAATTCCTCTCTTTCCAACAAAAATCCCGAACACTCTCCTAAAAATATTAGTAAGGCTTCTAAACTCGGCTTCAATATTCAACAATCATCCTGATGTCGACCCTCCTTTTTTGCTATAATTTTACCTCAGATAATATTTAATAGTCATATAACAATGAGCAGTCTGTGGAATTTGTTGGCCCCCACTCGCTCAGGAATAGTCAGGGTAGCAGGATCGGGTAACGAACTATTCGGCACTGTTATCAAACATGGAGTAAACAACAAGACCCTCACAGTGCGTGTAAGTGCTCAGAACTACAACAAAAAATACAATAAGTTCATCCAATCCCACAAAAACAAACAAGTCCATGACGAAACCAATTATTGTGTGACAGGTGATAAGGTCATCATAAAATGCTGCCAAAAATTATCCAAGCAAAAGCACTACTACGTCAAAAACATCGTCAAACCCTTCCCCCGAGATGAGCATAACAGAGTCACTGCTGAGGTTGAGGAACCGATCATCACCCTCGGAAAAGATTTATGATCGTATGCTGAATGTTAGCTAAGAGTAATTGTTATGATTAAGGGTGAGATAAGTATATAATTGATTTGAATTAAGTTGCATTAATAATGGTAGATCTGGCACTATGCAGGCACAACAAATGATCCAACAAGATATCAACATTGAAGATTGTCTCAAAGGCATGGCTATGGTCTAAGGTGCCATGGAATATCTCGTCCTCAATGCTTAAGGTACACCCATAATCATCCAGGCATCCCCATCAAAAAAAGCTCAGCCATCACCCCCGAAAAAGCTTTGCATCTGTCTTTCCTTATCACTGATTACTGGCAAACCGCCAAAAAGGTTATCCAGTCAGACCTCAAAATGCACGATGTATGATCTGTTCAAATACAGAATCCCATTGAAAACATCAGGATGAGAACCTCCAAGCAAAAAGAAATCATCATTCTTCAATCCTACAGTATCCATCTTTCTAGCCAGATTCGGAAGCCACCCTTTACCTTGTTCAGAATTGCGAGCGCAAGAAATAGGAGCCCGTTGATGACAAGAAGGAGGGCAAGGTGGAATGATCCCTCAACCTATCTGTTCACATATCATTAGCTTAACTTATTTTACCTAATCAAAAAAAAGAATAGTCAATATTATTATATGCGTAATAATTCGTTAAGACAGCAGAGCCGGCATAACTGGCAGCATAAGTATGGCAATAGGATCAGCCATACCATCAGTCAGCTCAGAAAAGATAGCAGATAAGTCAATAGAGATAATTTCATAAATGTGAAGGTGAATGGAAACCAATGTGACCAGCATTCTGAACTGAAATGGCTGGAAAAGATGGTTAAAGATATCCAGGACAATGGAGAAGGGGCCATTAAAGGGGATCAGAAGTAGGAGATTCAGGTGGAGTTAGTCAACAAGTAAGAGGAAGGAAAAGATATGAAGGAGGCAATGAAAAAAACAATTAAGAACGAAGTTACCCAGCCTGATAGCAAGCGTTCAGGCAGAAGAATAAAATTCGAGATAATTCCAAAATAAAACAAACCTCCTTCAGAAAGAAAATCAATCAACACTTCTAAACCACCCCATAAACAAAAAGATTCCAAGATCCACAAAAAATTCTCTTATCCTCTCAATGACTTTTCGCGCAACAATCCCTCAACTTCCCAAGTCAAAAGTTACACCACCTCTCTCAAGAAACAATAGTATAGCATCGATAATGTCCAGACTGATCCTTGCAGCTATGAAATCAGCTATAACAGCAGCATCAAAGACTAAAATTTATGGAAGGGAAAGAGCTAATCTGAATAAATAAAGATTGAGCTCAATCAATTATGGGAGGGTAGAAAGAGTGCAGGCAAAATTGTCAAAAACAACAGCAAGCAGAAATCCATCGGCAACTACTCTTCTGAAAAATCTACTGTTTTGAATAAATCAAAGTCAATTGAGATACCTTCGAACAAAAAACATCCAAAAGTATTTTTGAAGTTGTAGACATCAAATTTATCAAAATATCTCGGTGAAAGTTCGTTCAAGCCAGAGCAATCCTCAAAAAAATTGCTCAAAGCAGAATAATATGAAAGAACATCCCCAAGCAAACGAGCTAACTCATTGTATCAACCCAGAAGATCAGAAATCGATGTTGAAAGATCAGCCATGCATTAAGAAAAGACAGAATTATTATTCAGAAAGACTCATCACATACAAACGTTATCAAATGGCGAAAGCTCCAATCTCAAGAGTAGTAGACAGAGAAAAATAGATCGGATAATGTAGAAATGCAGACCTGCTCAAAGAATAAAGAACGAACAGAGAAAACTCAATAAATCGGTCAGTACTACCAAGCAAATTGAACAATTCCAAAGAGACGTCTATCTTCAAAGGCAAGAAACAGAATAAACAATATAAAACTAATTTTTGTCAAGAAAGTCTAGTCAGAAGATTGGAGGAAAGCCGACAGAGAAACAAGTTATATAGCCTAGCAAATCTCAATACATAACATAAAGTGTGTAAAGATAGCAATCAAAAGATATATCTTTTAAAAAATCTTTCTACTTCCCAACCAATGAAGATAAGATCTTTACATTATACTCACAGCCAGCTGAAAAGGAAGACAATGAATAGTCTTTCAAATTATCTGAAGATTCAACAGATATGCTAGAACATGGAGATGCCTCTAAGCCGAAGGGGCATTAGGAGCTACCCTGGGAATCTATTCATTTAATTGAACCTTAAAGAGAATCAATGTCAACTTCACAAAAACAGGGAGAAGAGTAAACATACTAGGCAAAACTATTTTAAATTTTTAACTATCTCGATGAAGGTAATCGAAAGCTCTTGACCAGTTCCAATTGCAGACTGGAAGGACTTACTGAGGAAATAAAAATTCTCTTTAGCTCTATCTTTCATCAAATCAAGACTAAGAAAAGGGCATATTCGCTTGAAAAATTTGTAAAAGAATGTCAAGATGTGATAAAAATTAAAAAATAAGTCTACTCACAGAACTAAGTAGCATCCAATCAGATAACCTCATTTATCAAATCAAGCATTCATTCAGACAAGTCGAAAAACTCTATGGTGAGACCTTCAAGACCTGCCCCTATCTTATAATAAATTGAATCCAGACAAACCTCTCTACGGGAAAGCTCTTTGGACAATCAATCAGTCGTGCTTTCAAAGATGATAATAAAATCTTTAGATCCTGACTTTCCCTCACAAATCCGCCACAACACCCGCCAACCTCTCCAAGAGTTGAATCCAGCCTAACCCGAGCTCTACTTTCAGCAAAAATACGGTCTCTCTTCAGTTTTCGATGACAAATGGAAAAATTAAATGGTGTCGAGGGGAGTATAGCCATATTGATAATGATTTAACTGTTCTGTGAATTGACTGTCAAAGGGGATATTCACATCATTTTGAAGCATACTTCAAGATGGAGGTGCCATATATACAGACGGCATCCATACTGTGCTTGAAGTACTGGATCCATTACTACCAGATCCATTCACCAGAGTTGTGCTCGAGGTGATCGTCATGTTCGACCCGAAGAAGTTTATCGTTGTTACGTAGTTGTTGAACATTAGAGGCATCACAAAGGTTGTAGTTACTCTCGGCCCGCTCATCTGATGATGACTGTGAGAGTGTCTTGGACTCGGACGAAGTAGAGAAACCTTATAGGTTCTTCCATTTGATCGAATTTAGGTGAATCTGGTGCGGCAGAGTGGGCACGTGTCTTTTTTCTATGTTATAAGAGAACTACCTTAGCCCACTTGCGAATGCATCGGAGGCAAAATCTATGCTCACAATTATCGATGATAGCCTAAATCAGAGAGAAAGATACCGAGGTGGCCTATTGTATGCAAATCGAACACTGATTTTTGGCAGAATTGCTCGATTCAACTTCAGTCATATTAATATTATATACTTTTCATTTCAAAAAAGGTGGGCTTTTTTAATGGTCAAAAGTCCTATGTTGGGTATCACCCCTCTTGCATTATACGAAAGAGCTTCATTAACTGCACTAACTAATTTTTTATTCAATTCAGCACAGTTCTGCATTTTTTCTATGTTTTAGAACATTAGACCATGTCAAACGACCAAAATATTCGTACTGTATACTATTATTTATTTATACTAGAGCCAACCATAAAACACCAGCTTTTTCTTTTTGTACGACTCCCAATAATTATAATCAATTTGTGAGTATGGAGTAACTCAGATCATAAAACAAAAAACTCAAATAATTACACGCCAACTGTCTTGAGTAGCTCGAAAAATTAAAGGAAACTGGTAAAAGTCATGAGGCATAAATTGACACCTTGCTGAAATTCAATGAGAGGTTGCTGGGCATCATTGAAAATTAATTCAACTCAGCAACCAAAAGCAAGATAAGTTCGGATCTGCACATCATTACTGAAACGAATGAAGCATCAACTGATCTCAATAATCATCCACATTTCAAGGGCCGATTGGCGGCCATAGGAAAAGCAAATGGGCAGGCTGGCAACTACGAGCACAATTAGATGGAAGGCTTTGAGTAAGGAGAAGAGGAAGAAGAAGAGTAAATATACAATCACTAAAAGCAGCAACAAAATAGAGGACAATTAGCTCAAGCGCAGCCTGATAGTCCCAAAAAACAACCAGCACCAGCACTACCACCAAAGAAGCCATTCGTCAAACTCGACAGCGTGTTCTAACAGCAACAAAAAGGCTTAGAATAATCGATCAACCTCACAAATTCAATCCATCGTAGCAATCCTTCGACAGTTCACCAAAACAGCCAGCAAGAGCCCACTGTTTCACTCCAACAATTGAAATAAATTATCAAATAGTACAAGTAGTAATTCGTGGATAATTCCTCCGAGTACTAACAAATCTGCTCTATCATCCACACCGATCTCCTCAAAGATTATGACGAATTTAAGAGCATCTGTAAAGAAAGCTAAGTATGTTTCCGTGATAAGATGACCCATGTAAATCAACTAAAACAAGAAATCAAAAATTTCAGACCGATACAGGAGCTTATAAATGTCATGAGGAGGCTGAATGTACCCAAAGGAACCTAAAGGCTGTTGCATCAGGCCATCATCAGCAAACATATGTGATAGGTGTGATTTTGATAGAATTTTACATATGGAATCTAATTATAGTGTATGACAGAAGCTGAAACAAATTAGTCAAGAAGGCACTTTCGATTGCCGACTCATCACTCCACATCAGAATTGATTCCGAATGATCGCAAATAGAAGCTCAAGGCTAAACGTTAGCAGCTGATGCGTAAATTCAACAGAGTGGCAGACCAGATCTACAAACTCCAATATGATACTGAGTATGAGCAACAAGAGCTTAAGGCATTGAAGAATCAAGGATAGGAAATCTTCTAAAAGGTAATTGAAAATAGGGAAAGAGTGAAAGGATAGAGAGAGACTGTGAGGGAAAGAAAGATGGAAGAAATTGTTCTGGATTTGAAGTTAGATAAAATTGAGGAAAGATCGACTGAGGTTAGTGAAAAAAGCGTCAGTTCAGGTCAGTAAATTCAATGGAAATCTATTGAGTAGCCCATAAGCGAGGCAAAGGAAAGTCAAACTGAAAGGGTACAAGCAACAAGACAAAAAACTTTCAGTAACAGTCAAATCCTCAGAAGAAACAGTCTAACTACACCTCTTCGCACTCCCCAGTCCCTTCCCAGCCAACATTCTACCAAAGCTCCGAAAAAATATAAAAAAGCAAGCATTTATCCTCTAACTGAAATATTTCTGCTGGTGTTAGGTCTATCGATAATATACCTCCTGATCTGACATAAATTTTCATCAGTCAACATACATATCATGTCCTACAAAGATCTCCTCAAAATATCATCCTTAGTGAAAAGAGCCATCCAGGAGCAAAGACCTGTGGTGTCCCTCGAATCCACAATCATTTCGCATGGTATGCCGTATCCAAATAACAAAAAATGCGCCATTGAAGTGGAGGATATTCTCAGAGAAAGAGGAGTCGAGCCTGCCACTATCGCTATCATGCACGGTCGCATTCATATAGGTCTGACTCATGATGAAATTTAGTAGCTTGCTCAAGGAGGCGAAAAAGCGAGAAAAGTTAGCAGAAGAGATATTCCATATGTTCTGGCTCAAAAAGGTTTGGGTTCCACAACAGTAGCAGGCACGATGATATGCAGTGCTTTGGCCGGAATCGATCTATTCGTGACTGGTGGATTGGGTGGAGTCCACAGGGGCTACGAGGATACTATGGACGTAAGTGCCGATTTGAGAGAGTTAGGCCGAACACCTGTGAATGTAATATCAGCTGGTGTCAAAAATATTCTCGATATCCCTCGTACCTTGGAGTACCTTTAAACTTAAGGAGTACCTGTAGTTACCTATGGCAGCAAATATTTTCCTGCCTTTTTCGCACCATCATCAGGTTTACTCTCGCCTATCTCTTATGATAACATCGAAGACATCGCAGAGATGCTGCTCATGCGAAAAAGGCTCAATTTACAGAACGGTGTGCTTGTTACTGTTCCCAATTAAGACATAGCCGATGCTTAACTGATCCAGAAGGCCATCCAGACAGCTCTGAAGTAAGCAGAAGAGCAAAAAATAACAGGAGCGGCAACTACACCTTTCTTGCTGAAGAGAGTGCACACAATAACAACAGGAGCTAGTGTCAGAGCTAACATATCGCTTGTTAAGCATAACGCCCGAGTCGGTGCCTAGCTGGCTTTAGCTTACAATAGAAAAGAACATCCTCATCGCCAGACCTTCATCGATCGAGCAAGTAACGAGCCAAGGATGATTGTCATTGGAGGATGTGCTCTTGACTACTAAATCACAATAAATGGTAAATTCACACTGTACCAGAGCACAAAGGGAAACTGGCGAACTTCTTTTGGTGGTGTAGGTCGCAACATCGCCGAGGTAGCAGGTCGACTCGGTACTCCCACGACCTTCATCACAGCTCTGGGGTAAGATTAGCATTCTGTTCGACTTAAGAAGAACATAGTCAGTCACAACATTGAGCTGTGTGTTGTTGAGAGCGATAAGGAAAGCAAAGGGCCTATGTATTTATCTGTTCTGGATGATAAAAAAGATTCAATTATTGCGATTTCTAACATGGACATCAACCAGAATCTAACTTTTGATAAAATCAAGCCTCACCTGCAGAGGACCAGAAATACAAGGGATATCGTTGTTGTCGATGCCAATGTTTAAGCTGACAATCAAAATCTCAGAAATTTGTTATCGTATCTCAACTAAGAGGGCTACTTTGTGTTGTATGAATGCAAGGGAAAAAAGACCATTAATGCATCAATAGATAAAAATTACTAACTTATGTCAGTCATCAAAATGAACGAGCTAGAAGCCGACCTTCTACTCGATACACTTGCCAAGCAGGGGCACGATGTAGGCAAAAACACATAGGAAAGAAGTGTCCAGTGGTTTGCAAATAATATCGGAAGTCATTCAAAAAATACCAAACTGACAGATATCTGTACAATCATAACCCGAGGCTCCAATGGTTTCACCACTATCACCCGCGATGGCAAATACTCCCACCACTCCATCAACAAAAGCACTAATATCATAAAAGCCACAGGAGCAGGCGACACTTTTACCGGCACCCTATGCTCCTTGCTCCTCAAATAATACTCCATCAGCACAGCTCTAACCTACTCGTCTGTGGCCAGCAAGATGACTGTTGAAAGCTCAGGCAAAGACTCAGTTATTTGTGATTAATTGACACTAGAGACTTTAAAGAAGGCTGCTGAGAGAGCTGGGTATGTTGTCTGATGCGTGTATAACTATTGATCTGACAATTTAAATTATAAAGGGCATATCATCAAGTATGGAGGAAGGGGCCATCAAAACCATTGGAAAATACAGCTACTTCACTCAAAAATGTCTAGGCTAAGGCTCGTTCGGCAAGGTCTTCGAAGGTTTCTAGAACACCACTAAGGAAAAAGTAGCAGTAAAAAAAGTCGACTTCAAGACCATCGAGAAAGATCCTTACCTATAACGAGCCATCCACGAATAAATTAGAATTTTGAGCAAATTTAAGCATCCAAACATCGTTCAGTTGATGGAGGTTCTCAACAGCAAAAGAAGTCTCTACATCATCATGGAGTACTGCAAGGATGGTGACCTCAAGAAGTACCTCAAAAAACGCGAAAGATAAGGTCTCCCCTAAGCAGAAGTTATGGTTATAATGAAGCAAGTCATCAAAGGTTACCAGTAACTGGCCAGAAACAGCACCATTCACCGAGATCTCAAACCCGCAAACATTCTCATCAACGCAGGCTACTTCAAAATATGCGATTTTGGATTCAGTAAAGTTATTAAAGACCCCTCGATGTCCAATAAGACTTGTGTGGGCAGTCCTATCTACATGGCTCCTCAAATTTTGGATAAGAAAGATTACTCTGCAAAATGTGATATTTGGTCGTTGGGAATCATCTTCTATGAATTGCTGCATGGAGCTGTGCCTTGGACTGCAAGAAGTTAAAGAGAGTTGCTAGCCAAGATCAAAACTGAGACGTTTCCTTGCACCAAGGCTTCCCCTCAAACCTAAAAAATGCTCAGACAGATGCTGGAAGTTAACGAAGAAAAGAGGGCTTCCTTGAGAGATCTCTAGGCATTTTTCAACATTGAAGCTGACAAAATGCCTCAATCAAAAGATAACTCGCTATGGTAGCAACAACCTTCAGAAAGGTCTGAGCCAGCCACAATCAAAACAGAAAAAACAAGCTCCAACCATCCTTCAATATTCGAACCACCATCTTCTGTGGTCAAGACTAAAGTTCTCAATCGCAACTTCTTTTAGGAGCTGTCCTGGAGATACTTCGTTTGTGCTGAGCTGAGAACCAATTTAGCCTTTCTCAATCATTTTAACTTCAAACAGAACATTTTCTAAAGGTACATCGTCTTTCTGATATCGTCTATTGTGTCCTCTCTGAAGAAGAGGAAAAACTAGATCGAAAGAATCCACGAGAAGGAGGCAATAAGTAGGATAAAGCAAGACACTGAGCTTTATTTGTAGTTCGAAAGGGAATACCATGATTATTTGAACGAAGGCTATGCCACCTGCCAGATCCTCAAATAATTTGATCTCACAGACATCGCAGGAGGCAACTTTACCGAATAAGCAACCAAACGTGCAGAATGTACAAAGTTGATGATTCAGCTGACCTCGTAAGGAATACTCAGGCTATCCTGAAGCAACTGCAATAATAAGCTAAAATCACTCAAGACTAAGAAGAACGCTTTACTCTTCTAAGCATTGCATAAATCATTATTGACATGGTTCTGCTGAACGAAAGGCAAGCCAAGACTGGGTGTGCCTAAATTGACAATTTTTTGGTGGACAGGGGCATCCGACCGTTGGAGAAACGAGTGTCATCTAAGATAGCTAGTTTGAAGGAGGTAAGGAAGACTGAGTTTTTCTGACTGATTTCATAATGTCATATGGTTTAGATAGGTCGAAATAATAATGTAAAACTGAAAAATCATTTGAATTGATTCAGTATCTGAATCTTCTGCTTTATCGCGTTCACGTAATCAACTTCCACCTGAACCTTGGTTCCGTTGTCCCTCACATGCTTTATCTGGGCTTATTATCTTTTTATTTTGGCATCTAGTATCTATGCGTTGGCTTTAATGGCTCCAATATCGTCATTTCCCATGTTCTCAGGGGCCTATGGTATGTCAGTAGATTGCTCCTTAAGCCTAGAGTTTTCTCTTCTATTTCTACTCATGCGCTTTTCACGCTGGATTTATAGGAAGCTCTTGGGTTTTGGAACCTCCTTTTCCTCAATAAATTTAATTGTAGGTTTGTTTTGTTCCTCTTTGGCCGCTGCCTCTCTCACCATACTCTTGATATATGCTAAATTTTTGATACCTATCTTCCTGGCATCATGTTCTGCAGAATCTTTTCTATGCCCTTTTTATGAAGCTATTTCAGGTAAAATTGTCTCGTCTGGATTATCTTGCCCTTTATGGGTGATCGTCAAAGAACCATTGACATTTCTGACTCGCCTCACAAACTTCTGCTTGTTGACAGCTTGACTCTAAAGCAAATCACCAGCAGCTCGATCCCCGTGGCTTTTGATTGACAACCTGACGATAGAATCGTAAGCCTTGATTCTGTCTTTTTTAGACTTTTATATCTCTCTGGCACTGGTTGCATACTTTTCCTAGAGCATTTGTTAGAGTACCATCAATCTATAGCGACCTTTGTACATCCTATCATCTATCTACTATTTTCTCATTTCATCCTCCTCTTCGAGGAGCTCTATCTCAGCTCTTTTGCGAATTTGGTCGTCTTTCTTGAAATCTAAATATTTCATTTCATGCTAGACTATTTCCTACATGTCAATGGGCTTGCGTTCAGCTTTGATTGTCATCAACTTCTTGTGTTTTTATTCTAACTCAGGTATGACCACTCTCATTCTATACTCCTCCTCACGCTCGGCCTAAATGGGTCTCTATCGCTGATACTGTCTCATGACCTCCTTATATTCTTATCTTTTCTGTCGTTCAAGCTATTTCTATCTCAGCCTCTGCTGTAGTTTACTCTCATAGTACTCCTTCAATTTTGTTCTTCTCTCCATTCTTTCAAGCTCCTTCATTTATGCTTACTATTCCTTCTTATGTTCTAACTTTTATCTGCGAGCTGACAGATCCATCTCGAAATGTCTTCTTTCCTCTCTACGCTTAGCCTGAATGCCGTGGACGAATTGCTCAGCTTCTTTGGTGCGAGGATGATCGATACTATAATACTGAGCATCTGTGCCTCCTGACATTTCATCTAACCTTTCAACTCGATTCTTCAGCCTACTCTTGATGAGTGCTTGATCTAGTTCATTTCTAAATGATCCGACTTTATTCTTGACCTCTCCTTATTTCATCCTGATCATCCTATATGCGTCTGCCTGTTAAAGAGTCTTCAGCTGCTCTTTGCTTCGAGGAATACGCTGCATCGACCTATACCTTACTCGATTGAGAGCCGGTGCTCCTCGACCTTTGATATCTTCCTGGATCATATGTTATGAACCTGTCAGAGTGTCCTGTATTTCCTGCAGTTAAGCTAAAACTTACATTTTTCAGATAACGATTCTAGGCCGACCGTTCGTAGATGGAATTTAGATAATCCTGTTAGTTGGCATTTGCTTCACTGGCGTAAATTTTATGTTCAATTCCTTAGACTGACTGTTTGATGGACTGTATTGTGCTTGATTTACCTCAGGAACACCTCGTTTTAGCTTATTTTTGGACTGCTAAAGCATGGAGTTGAGCTCAAGTAACACAGAGCTTTTCGGTTGCATTTGAGTGGCAGGAGTTTTGGTTGGTATTTTTCCACGAGCACCCATTTTCTTTCGGGGCTGATTGAGCCATTCAGGTTATTAGCTGCGAGGATCACTTCTGAGATCGAGATCTACTCTTAACTCTCTTTGAGGTCCTTACTCAGGTTAATCGAACTAATTAATCATTTTATTAACATATAGTAAATTATTGTTTCTTACTTCATCCCTCAATCAGATCTTCCTTCTCCTCCTTTTCTTCCATTTTCCCATCCAAAGAACGTTCATCATTATCTTCTTCAGAGGTATATAACAAAGCTCATTCGGTCAGAGGTATAAATCGATGGAACAGAAATACTGGTGCATAATTAGAAAATGAGTTCAGAAGACTCTCCCCGTTAGTAGGTGCTTTCCAGCTCCAATTAAGTCATCATCTCTTAAGACTTTCCCATCATCTAGGCTGACTCCTAGTCCAGCTCTTTCAATCGGCTCGGAAAATTTGTCAGCAAAATTGGACAGAATGAATGGATCTCCTAAATGGACCTTTTCAGCACGCCCATGAAGCTTAACTATCAGGGCTAAGAATGCTACAAGACTTAATTTGGTGGATTGAGCTTTTTGACAGTGGCAGCCATATGTATCTTCTTCACGGTGCTCTATCAGTTCCCCAATGGAATCACATTCTAGGCTCCGATCACCTACTACAAAGTGACAGGAGATATGGCTAATCCACCTTCTGTTTTCGACCACACCGATACCTTCTTTAATCTTAAACTGATCCACACCACCCTAGGAAGATAGGCAACTGATGCTTAATATTCCTTTCTGATCCAAAACGCAGGCATCGTGACTGTAGCCAATGGGGTCCAGACTACCCTAGAGATGTCGACCAGCTGTCCATCTGGCAAATATTGCTTCAGGTCATCAGATCTCAACAGACAGGCCAAAATATCAGCAACTCAATACATTCAATTCCACATGCAACATTGCTCCCCTTTTAGTTTTGATGCATCATTGGGTATGTGCATCATGGTCCGAATCAACTTCGACCCGATTATCACCATCACCACTTTTACCGAGGAGACCTCTAAGCTGGTTGAATCAACTCATGTTATCAGACCATCTTACGATGTGATTCAGACTCTCAAGCTAGATGGTGATACCTTTACAACTAACAATTACCTGATGGGTCACCTGGCAAATATCCTTTCCTATGAGCTGGACTACTACACCCCAAACATCGCCCCTGCTAGTTCTACAATATACAGCAATCCATTTTCATCCTGGGCTTGTAGCCCAGCAAGCACACCATGCTCAGGTATTGTATTTATTCCTTCTGGCAGTGTAAACTATCACACTCAAAATTTTGACGATATCACATCTCCAATTCTCTTCTTCGTCTCCTTGATTGAAACCTTATTCTTCATGGTTTACTTCTGCTTTGTCAAGAATTACAACAACAATGCCTTTCACCTCAAGCTTGCAGACAGCACTGTCTTTTTGGAAGATGGAAACAATAAGCACTACAACTTCAAGAGTGGACCATCCGTCTTTACAGCTTGTCTTCTACACAATAACTTCCTTGTTCAAATCATCGATGCCGTTCTCTATCGCTTATGTTAGACCCAAATCAAACGCCAGTTGCCGCTTAAAGCTCAACTAACCATCAAGATGATAGACTACGGCTAAAAGTCTTTAGGTGAGGAAATGGTCTTCGATCAACTCAACAGCATCTACTAGCAATAAAACCTCCAACCGACCAAAATCATATTCTAAGAAGACTGTTAGCCTTAACCGAGCTAAAAATAACATTTACCTTAGGTAGTCTAATCATGCGAGACTTCCTTCAGCAACAAAATTGATCAATAAGCCTTCGATAGATTATGCAAGGATCATTAGTATTACAGTCATTAGCGAAAAATACATCTCTCTCGATTGTTGCAGCGACATGACAAAAACTATAAACTGATCCTGCAACTGCAGATACTATTCCAACAATATAGACAACAAGTCAAGGCGGAATACTGCAGCAAGGAGGTGGAATTGCCTGTTGGTGAAGGAC
>Ga0100378_1003489_pt1 | contig 15043 bp, 13 predicted proteins | sample CryGeymeta201502_FD_81535 | JGI IMG/M metagenome (GOLD analysis project Ga0100378, IMG submission 81535) | Groundwater microbial communities from Crystal Geyser aquifers in Utah, USA - Crystal Geyser metaG 2015-02 | ecosystem: Environmental > Aquatic > Deep subsurface > Groundwater | place: USA...
CCTGTTTCTGAGTGGGAGACGGGATGGGGCATTTCGGGTCATTCCGGTGACGTCGGATTCGGGTCTCCTTGTCTCACGTTCCCTTCGGCTGGCTCTGAAACGCTTTTACAAGAACTCTGCCACTTGCTACTACTGTAGCTAGTCAATAGCTAGCTAGCAAGTACTAGCTAGACGAGGGGTTGTCCTACCATTCTTTCTCTCATTGCTACGTAGCTGTGGCGCATTTGATCAACTAGGCGCCCGTACCCAGCCGTCACAGCCCACCCCTCTTTTCAGCGAAAAATACTATTTAAAATCAGTTGGCATTAGTATGGTACTTGGCTAGTACGTACAGTACTCGTCGAAGGCTCATCATCACAGTGAACTGAGCGTTCGAGGATTCGCCGGACTACTTTTCTGAGGTTGAAATGAGGCTTCGAGAGAGTTGGTTCGCGGGACCGCTTTCCTGACGTTGCTGCACCTTATTGGAATACTTAGCAGCAGCAGCAGCAGTAATAATAGTTCTAGTGTAGTAGCACTTTTCAATGCGGACTTAAATTCAAAGTAGTATGAGCTGCTTTCTTTCATCCACAGTCACGAAGCCCTAAATTCAAAGCCTTCTGAAATCAATCGTGGATCATTTCCTCTGACTCAGCACGTGCAAGACACATCATCATCTTTCGCAAAAATGATTTCGAAAAGTGTTCAGCTCATTATTTTTCATCATGAGGATTCTTTTCGTTTTGAGCCTTTTCTTCGCGCCGCTTCTCGCGGGAGATGTCGTCCCGAAAAGTGCTGCTTTATCCGACGTCCTAGAGGACGTCAAGGAGAAAGGCACCCGCCGCCTGCAACGTCGACGTGAGACCATTGAAGATTGGCTGAGTCGACGCGGAGCTTTTACTACTCTGGTATCTTTGCTGGTTGCGACAGGACTTGCTCCTGATGGTCCCTTCGATCAACCTGGGGACTTCACTTTGTTTGCTCCAACCAACAACGCATTCGACTATACCTTTAGCACGTATCCCGGTTTAGATGCGTTTTTGACAAGCCCAGAAGGAGAGGGGGCACTACTTACCGTCTTACAGTATCACGTTCTAGCAACTCGGGTTTTGGCTGGGAATATTCCCCGATCGGGAGTCACCGTGGAGACCCTGTCAGGCGAACGTCTGACCGCTTTCAGGCACTGCTACGGGTGGTGGGGGTGGCGCTATTGCGACGTCTACTTGCAGGACGGAACTGCCGACTACGCCCAAGTCACTCATGCCAACTTTCGTGTAAATAATGGTGTTATCCATGCCATTGACAAAGTATTGATTCCTCCTTCGTTGGCTCCTACGGTTGAGGCACTGCGCGTCAACAGAGGATTTGGACACTAAAATCGGAATAGGTCTACTTTTGAGGATAACAATGCTTTTGATCATTATATGGTAAGGTCCTTCATGAAAAAAAAACATGGACTGGAGATAATTAAATTTCAAATTTTAACAGAATTCAACAGTTCTAGAAATCAATGATTCATTAAAACCGCCCGCAATGTAAGCCCGTGCGAGTTGCTACTAGTTATTCGTGAGCAATTCTCGACACAAGAACTGTCACGTAGAACAAGTGTTCTTGGTATCCGGAATGATCGAGAGAATTGGGCTACGAGCATTTTTTTAATATCAGTAGTAGTTGACCGAGCTATTATTGAGTCTGCCTCAGCAAGTACAGATGCAAACCGTTTAGCTGGAGCAGACAAGTACACGGACTTGAACCGCAACAGCAGTTGCCGTTTGGTTGAGGACAGGTGTTGGAGTTTGGCCTGAGCTTGCAACACTCCCTGGGTCACCCTTTGTCGGTGGAAAGCAAACAATTGTACTATCTTGCTCTCTAGACCGCGATTGAACGATCTTGTAGCCAGCAAGAGGGCATCTTCATTCGAGGTACTGTGCATAGACAGCCTGCTATGAACCGCACTACAATCTTCATCATGGGCGTGTTGCGAGCATCGAGCAAAGATTTCCCGTACAAGAGCAGCGTAGTCGTCGCCACTGACACGATAAAAGTCAATATCGTTTTGTTCTCGAGACCAGACCCTTGCCATTTCTGAACGACTCCACCAAAGTCGATTTCTTTCTTCTTGTGTGGAGGATTTGCGGGAAGGTGAGGCCGCATGTGCTACCAATGCTCTGATCCTCTTCGCATCATCATCGACTTCTTCAAACCGTACCCGCGTATAATAACGGAATCTAGGATACTGTTCGAGAGCGTGGTCCTTATTATGAAAGATCACAATGGGGACAATCATCTCTGGACATGGTGTCTCTCCCAGATCGGGAGCTATTGGCCTTGTCATGTGAATTTGGTATTGTCTTTTCATCTTGCTTTTATTCACCTCAATTTTGGTATCAATAAGGCTGATTTGGCCAACTTGTGTTTTAGAATGAATAAGTGCTCGTGTCATTATTTTTAAGGGCTGCCCCATGCCTGAAGATCCCAATTTTGCCAATGTTCTCGTGCTCATAGTAGTTGTGACTTGCGACAAACTATGTCGCTGGTTTTACCTTCGAAGAAACCAGGCAAGACCATCTCTCGATACACACACATGCTCATAGCGGTACTTAAGCTACTCGTAGAAGTTCCTAATAGCTAAAATTATTTTGCAGTAGTACACATGCGCTGGAAATGAATACATAAAAAATATGTATTTATGTGATGCACTTAAGCCGCCTGTCGCAGGCGAATCTTTTCGTTGTCTGCTTCGTACCAGTACGGTAAAAAAGTGACCCAGACAAGACCTCCTTTCATAAACAACCCTCTACTAGTAGTACAGTAGCCCACCAGAGCAACGACTGAAAGTGAACGATCTCAGAAGGGTTACCAGTACCAGTGGACAGGGTGTCGGGCAAGATGCATTCACCAGCGGCCGGCATATTGGATTCCTCTTCCTTCATAGTAAGACCAGTACCGTACTCGAGTATTAATGATTGAGTCAACAATTGTTAAACAAACAATACTGGAATCAATAGTGCAAGCAACTAATGCAAGAGCAATAGTGACGGTGGCAATAGTCGAATAGTCAGAAACATTTTAACAGCAAGCAAGACGAAGCGCTTTACAGTGCGTCTACTACCTCGTAGCTAGAATGATTCATTTTCTTCCAACGAAAAGCCTTGCAATGATTTTTCGTGGAAGAATATTGCCGGGGAGTATTTCATAGACTGGCAGAAGAGCTCAAAGCCAACCTGCCTTTTCTCGTTGGGTGCGGAAGAGCAGCCGGAGATAGTGCATGAGAACGTTGGTGGGACAGTGCAATTAGCCAACCAGTGGCCATAGAGGTGTGCTTATTTAAGCTTGCTTATCAGTGCAAGCGTAACACCAAAAATGCTTTACCAACTGGGTTCCGAGAATAATTTATAGCCGACTTCGAGAACTAGATTGGCACGGCCAGTAGCCACTTTGTGCTCCGCCTAGAGATACGACTGGGCCCACTACTACTACCAGGTACCTGGTAGTACTTGAGTAGTCACCGATTGCCAAGCGCTAGATGCGTAATACTGGTACTAGTAGTATTACCAGTACGTAGTAATTTGAAAAATTCGCCGCCGGAATGGATAGCCAGTGGCGAGCGAAACTTTCTACCTGGTAATCGGAAAACAGCAAAAGTATTCAAGAAAGAGTAGTCTACTACCCTGGCTGGCTGGTGGTACTGGTACTATCAGCCACTAGTAGGTACCAGGTACCAGGGTACCTGGTAGTACTTCTATGGAAAGTGGTACTGGTACCAGTACAGCGCACTTCTTGGAAAAACACTTCAAGGTCGAACATGCTTTTGTTCCAAAGAAGATGATTGTCAGAAACTACCAGGTACTACTACTAGTACCAGGTACTATTGGTACCTGGTACAAGTATCAGTACCACTACTACTCTTAGAGTTGTTGAAGTTATTAGGAGTACACCTAGTACTGATAGTAATGTTACATAACTAGTAGTAGTACTGGCACATTCCTTCGAATAGTATCGAAATAATAAAATGTATATCATTATTAAAGAGACCAAAGTGTTTCTTCGTGGAGAACAACAGTTTAGTCTACGAGTCGTTTACTACCATACCAGGTACCTAGTATGGTACCATACTACCAGTCTAGTACCATACCAGGTATCTTCTTCTTATTGAAGAAACTGTGAAACGAACAGATCCAAAGAATCCATCACCAGTAATACTACTACCAGGTACTACCGTGGATTAGCTACTGTAGCTACTAGCTGGTACCAGGTAGTATCCTCAAATAACCCACCCCATAAAACGGCCAAAAAATCCGGAGTAATAGTAGTACTACTACACTACTAGCTAGCTACTAGACTACTACTAGGTTGCTGCCGGAAGCTTCAGCATTAGTTGCCGGTTTCGCATGCATGCTTTAATCTTGTTTTCACAGCTCACAATAATAGCCAAAACACAACTCTACCACAGAAACATGAATATTTGCCAATCGTGTTCCGCCACTACCATAGAAGAACTGCTGCGCCGTGTGTCTCTTCTGAACACAAAGGGTGTTCATGCTTTGGTAAAGGGACGGCACAACTGCATCTCCAGGTCAATCAAGACTTTTAAAGTCGCAATCAAGGAACTAGAACAAGTCAAGGGGTTGACCAGAGGGAACGTGTATCTACCTAGGACGCCAAAACAACAGCGCCTGACTTGCTATTTGGAAGCCTTTCATACTTCCGAGCTCGCTTTAATGAATGAAGGAAGCACTGGCTTCGACGATTCCTATTTTGTGTACAGCCGTGCCATCGTCTTCCGCCCTCTCTCCGACGCTTCTTTTCTTGGCATGGAATTTTACACTGCAATCTTAAAGTTCAACATTGCGCTTGCCTACCACATCAAATCCAAGTTGTCATCTTCTTCATCGGAAGTACTCTCGTGCAGTAATGCGGGCCTCAAATACTACAAAAAAAGTTTGAAGGTATTACGCGATTTGGGAGTTACGAATTCACAGCCTCCTCTTCCAGGTGGCGGAGAGACAATGATTCATCTGCGCCTAGCTGCTCTCAACAATATGGCGCATCTGCATACTCTATCAGGTAACCAAAAGCAGGCTCAACAGACACTGAAGCGAGCCTTTCTCTACACATTGGTACAACAACCAATACTGTTGCGTAGCAATAACAACGATGAGAGGAGGGTTCCATCATTATTATCCGACACGATAACAGTCGAAATGTACTCCAGTAATTCCTCTCGGGGTGTCCCCAATGCGGTGACATCGCTGGGATCTGCCGCCAGTGGATGGGCCTCGATTGCCGACCAATTCTCTTCTCTGGCAACCAATCCTGGTTTTATTAATGAAGTTTTACTAAATGTCATGGTATCTGGGCCAGTCTCTGGGGCTCCTGCCGCCTAGCTGTCGTGCTATGCAAATAGATAGCGTGGCTGTCCCGTTTGTACCCCATTATAGAGAGCAATTCATTAGAAACTATGGAGCTGATCTCATGGAAAAAATAAATGATTACAGATTGGTTTTACTTTAGTGCATTTCTACTGTATTAGTGCCATCATGATTCCTTTCAGGTATTTCATAAAAGAAATCAAAAAGTCTTAATGAAAATGCGGACTTGGGCCTTACATGTTTTTTCTTGACTGGAATCATCTTGTCGTCGTCGTCTTCGTCGGTACCACCTTTCTCGTTCGGAATTGAATGTCACTGTCCTTAGCTCTTTGTCCTTTGGATTTCGATATGCCACCATTTGGCTGTCACGTCCAATTTGGCAATTGTCCACTGTGTTTTCCTACTTTTCGTTGCACGGGCAATGGAGACACGCGAGGATTCAACGGGGACACCAGCAACCAAAGTTGTGCATTTGCTGAAAGAGACTAGCAGGAAAGAGTAATTGGCGCTGCAAGCCGCCAAATCAAGCATTGACGGAATTCACAATACACTTTTCCTCGAAGAAAGCAATGCTGATGTAAAACTGTGTCTTCTTCAAAAATTATGGTTGCCGAACGTAATAAAATTGATGTTCGAGTGCGACTAGTTTTAGAAAATGCGTGTTCTAGCAGGGTTCGTCGACCACAGGGTTTATCGCAAATATCCATTTTGTACTAGCTACAGAGAATTCTCCTTCACTACCGGCTACTCGTACTACGCTCGAGTATGCTTTTGTTCGTCGCGCACCATCTCCATGCCGCTGAGTTCTCTTTGTGGTGCTTGATTTCGCGTGGACACGCTGCACAGCTGCTGTGATTTCCAACAACTACTCACATAGTTCACCAATACTACATGAAGTAAGGATTTCGAAGCATGCTCATACAATGTTTAGTGGTTGAAAGCTACCAGGTACAGGTCACTCCAGATCACTCGTGGAAGACAATCGTTTCTTGTGCAAACTCCTCATCAGGCTACTATATAGGTTGGTGCCGACTACATACTACTGTACTCTAGAAGTTTAGAAGCTGACTTGCTCACCCAAACGCAGTAAGTGCGAGGCAAATAATAATAGTCGTCTGGATCGATGATCCAGTGCAACATCCCCACCTGAATTTCCAAAGTAGCAATCTGTTAGCAATCTGTTTCTTACACAGTGGCCAGGACGATGTAAAAATAATAATAATGATAGCTAGCCACCGATGCTCGTGATAGCCTTGTTTCACAGCTCACAGGCAGTGGACCCGCGACAAGATCCAGTGAGACAACAACAACAAAATAATTATTACTATAGTCTACTAGCGTACCTGGTAGTTGAGTAAGTGGTAAAGTACTAAGTCTTGAAACGTGCATTTTCCCAATAAGCTTAATGATAATGCTCTTCGAGATTTATTGAAAAAATACAGTAGTAGTCCACCTGGGGGTACTCTAAGTGGTACTGTAGGCTAGGAATGAATTGGTGACGATTGGAGTACAAAAAATCTGTCAAAACAAGCTCGATGGCGAGAGACCTCTTTTCACTTTTTGTGTCAGAGGTCAGAGCAATACCGATTTCTTGTGTCATCATATTTTCTCCTTCATATGATTTCGCTAAAACAATCATCCTCTCCAAGTCTTCCTATTTGAATGAACCTATTGCAGCTTACAAACAGTTCCCTGCATGATGATAAACCGAGCTTCATCCTCCCCTAATGACATGAAAAGCAGAGGGAGCATTGGTGCCATTCTCGACAAATTCGAACAAACATTGGACACCAATCGACAGGTTTGTGGTGTTGAACGCGATCCCTTTGGCAACCTGGTGGCTCCTCCTGTTTCAATCCATTTGGAAAGAAGCAAAGGTCGTCGTTACTCCATGGTCTCAATGAAATCGCCCACACAAGGCTCGTCACTTGATGGTATGTTGGTCAAGGCCACGTCTGGGACTGTTAATGCGCACAAGACAGACAAGAAGACGTGTCGTTTTGACGAAGCTACTGTTGCTGACCCCAAAGCAATCAGGGATGAGTTAAAGGCGTTAATTGGTATTAAAAAGCCAACGTCCTATGTGTCACATCCTATCTTTTCCTTAAGGCCTCCCTCGCCCTCGTCAGTAATAATAGGAACAATTAAGGACAACGAACAGCCAAAGAAAGAAGCCACGATAGTTATAACTTCTTCTACAACTGCCACCGATCCAGAATTTGAAGAAGACGAAGAAATGTTTATTCTCCGCCAACGTATTGCGTATCTCAAATGTCAGCTTGAGCATACACAACAAGCAGAGAAGACCGAGCTCCGAGACATTGAATGCCAAAAAAAAGAGCGCATTGCTCATTACCATACTCGTTCCTTTCGTCGCCACAGCATGAACAGTCCGAGTCAAGCCACGGCCTGCGTCCTGAAGACGAGGAGACTCTGCCAGTACGCAAAGCAACAACGATCACTTATTCAAAAGCTGCGCCAAAGCAACAAAGAACTTCGACAGGACATGTTCAAAATGGCCGCCAAAATGGCTCTCCTCCAACAAGAAAATGCCGAGTTGGAAGAGGATTTGGCCCAAACACAAGTGTACGTCAAGGAAATCCAAAAGCATTGCGAATCCGAAAAGCTGGTGTACGAACGGTACAACAATGAAATCCTGCCATTGTACAGAAGTAGTATTCAAAACATGACGGAAAAGGTCGAAGCCCAAACCATCTACATGGAGATGGAGGAGGCCCGCAATGTGCGATACAAAAAGGTGGTCAAAGAAATCATGAAAAAAGTGTTGGATGGATGCCAAGAATATGAGACCAAGAAGGAGGTACACAGGGACTTTTTGCGTCTCTGTACTGTGGCTTAGTAGGCAGTGGCAACGTTTGTTTGTCATTGCTGATATTCTATATCGGTGGTAGACTGAGAGGGTCTATGACTTCATTAAAGACACAGTTGATCGTAACGATCATAACACGAAAAGTTAGATTATATCGTTTGCATGAACATTATTGGCCTTCATGCTGCAAATTTAACTGGAATGCACCATTTCTGCAACTCAAAGTAGTTTCACTGTTGGTGCGTCCTCAATTTAAGGTTACCTACGGTAGTTTGAAGGTTGGTGATAAGTAGTGAATCCCAATCTTCGGCCGTTCCGTGTTTCGGCGTTCGACGGTTCGTCTAGCGGCCTCGGCTTCCTCTACTTGTTTGTTCTTAACGTGCAGAAGTTCCTTCGTCTTATTGGATATTCCATAACGTCGCGTAGTTGGTGTCGACCCGTCTGCTCTCTCTGTATTGTTAGTCCTGTGTCTATCTTCAGCTTCGCCAAGGGCCGAAGCTGTTATGCTTGATGATTGTGGTGCTGCAAGGAAATCATTCTCTTTGATCTTTGTTAACCGAAAGTCAAACAACGCTTTAACGTCATCTTTGGTTTTGTTCGCACCTTCCCGGGTCCATTCCAAGGCTTTTCGGAGCGCTTCGGCCAGTTGATAAGAGGTCGGCCGATCCGCTGGATTGCGCGCAAAACAAGCAAGAGTCGAATAATACATGGCCTGGACACTAGTCTTATTCTGCTTGTGGAATTTCGAAGGTATATAAGGTAATTCACCTGCCAATTTCTTTTCGATCACTTGCTCGACTTCCAATTTGCCATGAGGTTCCAACCAAGTCCAAGGTTGATGCGTTGTCAAGACTTGAAACAAAAGATTACCGAGCGCATAAATGTCACTCTTATCTGGTTGCACATAGTACAGGGTTGGGTCGGTTTTAGCGTTGGTAGTATTCTCGTCTTCCACAACAATTTCCTCGGGTGCTCTCCAGAGCGGCGCTTGAAATCTTACTGGAGATCCGCACGGTCGGGTCTTGTTCCGTCTCATTAAAACTCCAATATTAAAGTCATTGAACTTTATTCTCCCGTTGTCGCCTTGGATCGTATTGGCAATGTTGATATCATTGTGGGTCAACGTTGCATTGGTAGCGTTGGGGTAATCTATGGAATGCATATCCGAGAGAGCTGCTGCCAAATCGTGTGATATTTGAAGTCGTTGCCACATCTTGAGCCTTTTACTTTTAATTAAATCACGTCCCGAGTTCGGAGCAAACTCTGTGAGCACCGATGCTCCACAGAATCCATATTGATTCGCAATATACGGGCTAGAAGTTAAGCGTTCCATTGCCATGTTGTCCACTTGCTGCAAGGAAAAGGACTCTTCATCAAAGTCGCGATTGTACCGCAGTGTTTTGAGGACAATTTCTTGTGGTCCATCATCTGTGCTACTACTCTGTTGCTGAAAGGGCAATTGAGTTATCACCTTCCAGACACTTCTCCAGGAGCCTTTGGTATTGATCAGTGTAACTTTGGCCGCGTACCCGTCGTCATTGGTACTATCTGTATTGTTTTGGAGTTTGTTACTAGCATTTTCAATATCACCGTCGTCGACCAATGGCATCTCGTGCAGCATATTGCAGGTGGGATAATGTCGAGTCTGCCATTCCACCATCGGAGTGCATTCGTCAAAAAATGGTTTCTCGATTGGTTTGATAAAATCAAAAGGATCCTTTACACAGCAGTCAAGGTCCCCTAGTGCCTCCACCACTCGACCTACGGAGGTCGTAATGCTTGATGCTGCGCGACCCTGTAAGCTGTAATCGTTTCCCAAAACGAATATTCGAGGTTTTATTTCCGATGATGCAGTAGTTGTAGTACTTTTGGTAGTACTAGTTGAATCGATTGCAAATTCCCGCATGACGTGATGTGTCGATCGAATGTACGAATTGCTGATAGAAACGGCACTTGAGAAGGTAGCATTCTCATCGTCGCTATCGCTTGGCAAGGATGCTCGTCTAGTGCTGTCCTGGTTCTTTATGGTCGACGTCGACGGTTCCCTTGCCCTAATATAGATTCTAGAAAATGTACTGATCTCGACGAATATCAGCACGCAAATGACAACAAATATCTTATCCCCGTGCTTCACTGTCATGGCTTTCCGGAGACTGTTTCCTTGACTAGCTTGTTGTGTGTTGCCTGCTGTCATTTCCGCCTCGTCGCTAATTATTAGTGTCGTCCTTCTTCATCAATCTCCTCACTAAAGCCACAAGGTTTATTATCGTTTTTGTGCAGTTTAAATTTCAAAGAAGATGATAATAACACTACTATCTCAACCCTAATAACGGTAGGTTCGGAGCACATAAGTCCCCACTCTAGAGTAGTAGCTATTGTTAGTACCTAGTACAAAATAGTACTCCTTAATGTACCGCCCAGGTACAGTAGTACTGTAAGTAGTAGTAGTCGTATAAGTTGTACTGTAGTTTACTACTAGTACCTGGTACCGTAGACTCGACCTCTAGCTAGCTACTCTACCAGGTACTGGCTGGCCTATTAGAGTAGCTAGTAGTCTAGTTGTACTCCAGTTGCCTTGTAGTAGGACTAGCCAATTGTTTTACCAGCAAACAAATGCTTTACGAAGGCCTTTGAACAACAACTGGAAAGCTATTGGGAGATTTAATTAAATACAGTACCAGGTACTTAATCAATTCAAAAAGGGTTTGAAAACTCCTACTCCGTCGCTAAAATTGACCAATAGTACAAACTACTCGTACAGCCATGGTATCTTTACTACTAGTACCGTAGCTAGACTACTACTATTAGTAGTAGAGGACTAGTAAAACAGTAGACTACTAGCTAGGAGATGGTACCGCCGTCTCTTTTTCGAGAATGGATCACAATATCCCATAATATGATACTAGAGACTAGTAATAATAACAAGGCATCATCCAATCCTGCAGAGAGATTGATTTGGGAAATGATAATAATGATTGACCTAGTATCCATAAACCTCCTGAAAAGTCCAATCTCCTGAAACATAGACATCATCAACATGAAGAATAAGCAAAATAAGAAAGAAAGTCAAACTTTACAGTCAAGGCAAACTATTGCACTCTGGTCCTCCACGAAGACGACGGCCAAAATGCCAGCCCGCACTGACAGTCACAGATACAGGAGTGGAATTCCCGACTCATCCACACGGTGGAACGATTTTCACAAACAGTTCCACTCCCAGAGTTTTCATTATTCGGCAGGGAATGAAGATTTCATGCAGCAAAATCTCATCAAGTCCTTGAATGCATTGAATACAAGAAAGAGCATGGTTGACAAGCGGCTTACCCTCCGATCGCTGTTTCAAGCTTCAATTGACTGCGTGATATTTTTACTTTTTATACTTGTCCACTGCCAACATGTAATTTACACAAAATGAAAATGAAAAAAAATCAGAAATAGAAATTAGGTACATAAAATTGAGTGCTATGTTAATTGCACTAAATGTGTCTATGGAAAATTATTAATTGTGTAGCAAACGCGGTACAGATTTAAGCGTTTTCTCGCAAGACCTTGACAACACTTTTGAATGCAAACCATTCAGGAATATCTTCTCCTCCCCGTAGCATTTTTCGGAACTTAGTCCCAGAAAGCTTCAACGAAGTCAATCCCTTCTCCTCGGCATAGTCAGCAGTGGTATATCCCTCTTCCTCTGTATACACCAAGTTCAGACTGGGGACAGGTGTGACTCCCAATTTCTCAGACATTTCCTTGGCAAAATCTTGGGCATCGTAGGCTCCGTAATAATCCTCTCCGGTAATAGAGGATTTAGATCCCGCCATGTCGCGTCCAATAATGAAATGAGTGCAGCCAAAATTCTTTCGGATAATCATGTGTTGGATGGCCTCACGAGGTCCAGCCATGTGCATGGAGTAAGGAAGGTACTCCCATCGAACACGAGGATCGGCAGTTTCTTCCTTCAAAACTTCGTAAGTCTTGTATCGGACAACTCCTGGAATGTCATCGGCCTGGGTAGGTCCGCAAGTAGGGTGAACAAGGACAATTCCACCTTCGCCAATCAGGGGATCGTCCAATGCACGTGTGAAAAGCTCGTAATGAGCACGGTGAACAGGGTTGCGGCACTGGAAGGCAACAACATCCTTGTCATCGGGAAGAGACTCGCGAACCTCAGCTGGGGTTTTGCACGGGAATTCGCGGACGGGGAAGTTGAGGCCGGTGACCTTTCCTCCCATGTAGTACTTTCCGCGTTCAGTGGCAACCATAAGAGCACCAGGATGTTCAATTTCACTTGTTCCGTAGCACTTCAAGCACTCAAGAGGTTTGTTGGGGACATATTTGTCGGTTAATTCAACAGTGGCAATGGGAAGATCACCCTGTGTAAGCAAGATGGTGGTTCCAGGCTGGAGATCTTCATCATCGGTATCAAAGACGACAGGAAGTCCGAAAATTGTGCCATCAGGCAAAGCAATATTCTCCACAACAGATTTGTATTCTTCCTCGTTCATGAAACCAGTTAAGGGAGAAAATCCACCGTTCATGATAAGCTCAACATCGCACAACTGACGCTCGTTGGCCTCGATGGTAACAGTGGCCTTGGCAATGGCGGCATCCTTATCACCCGTCATTAGATTTACAAGTTTTCCTCCGTGCGGAGTTTGCTTGGCGGCCATGAGGGCCCTGGAAAATCAAAATAATAACGAATTATGAATCATGTGAGAATACGTAAATTAAACGTTGTCTGTCATGGTTTCCCCAAAATTATTTTTAAGATGATAAATAATGGTATCATGGTAACCAATATAGAACCAAATAAAAAGAAAATGACAACGGCAAACGTACCTTTCTCCATTCACACGAGCCAAAGCAGGGGAGGTGAAAGCAACATCCTTCGTGGCAGTGAAAGAAGCAGGAACAAATGCAGAGGCCGACACGGCGAGAAGAGTAATGGCAGCAGCAATTCTCATCTTTTATATATTGTATTATAAATAACTTCTACTCGAAAATTATTAAAAAATTATGAGGATGGCAGAAACGAACGAACATGCCGAGAGATGTTCCAATAGATTCGACCTACGTATCCTTGCACTGTAGTAGACCTCTTGTGGTCTTCCGCTCTGGACGCCTCCAAGCCACACAGCAGAACTGCCATCGATACGTGTCAAATTGCATTCGTGTGTGCATGTATCTTTCTCGTCGAAACGTACGCGCGTGACTCAACGCAGAATAAATCATGATCATGACGTCACAGCTGCATGCACCGTCGAAACTTCCATAGCTCCATTGTGAATTATTTGTGAAGCGACTGCGGGCAACAATCGACAACGAGTACAGTACAGTAGCTACTATTAGTAGCAGGGTCAGTATGACTGCATTTGTAACTTGTGCTGAAGCAAGTAACTACTAGCTAGTGTTTAAAGGGTCGTACAAAGCGACACAGGTATAAGTAAATGAAGGGCGCTGTCATGAGTTGACAATCCAGACGATCCACAAATCCGCCATGACCTGCAATCAAATTGGAAAAATCTTTTTTGCCGTAAGCACGTTTGGTAATAGACGCCATGAACCCTCCAAAAGGTGCCAAGATGGAGCAATACGCTGCAATGATAAGGGCATGATTGATGGCGGTTCCAGAGGGGACTTCGACAAAGCCCATCTTTTTCCATAATAAAATGCTGGCGCCCATGGTGGACACCAGTGCCCCAAAAAATCCTTCCCATGTCTTCTTGGGCGAAATTGTTGGTAATAAGGGATGTTTGCCAAACGTAGCACCAAATACGTACGCCATGGTATCGTTGATCATGACCAAATAGAGGGAATACAAGACCCATTTCATTCCATAATCTTGAATGGTAGCGATCCAAAAACTGGCAGGAACAACCGTGAAGACAATGGCCAGATGATAGGAGGCCAGTTCTTGCAGAGCCATTTGGAATTCGTACGAAAAGGCAATGGTATTGTTCAATGTTACTACAAAACTCACAATTCCCAATGCTACCATCATAAACGAGCACAAATAAATGGATCGTGCCGACATCAAGACACTGCCATCTCGTTTGGTCGACAATAAGCGTGGACCTACCAATGCCAATTCGTACGCCACGTACCACCACCATTTAATAGATGACGTAGGTTGTAATAGTGAACGATTGGTCTTTGTTCTGGACGCGTTGCCGTTGTTGTTGTTGCTGTTGCTGACACTGTTACCGAGTCGAAATTCGGGATGTGGCAAGACGACATCGGTAGCCTCTCGAAACAATCCAATTTGCACGACCAGGACCAAAAAGATCATACCCTTTTCGCGAAAGGTATCGATCCACAAAATTAATCCACCAAGCATTATAGCAGCCGATAAGGTCCGTTCCTGGAGATTGGATAATTTGTTCTTGCTGGAATTGATAGTAGTAGTAGTAGCAGTAGCCACCGCTCCACCTCGAATCGTCAGTAGTCGATTGCTGGTTGGAGTAGAGGTTTCGAGGGTAGTACTAGTTGTTGTTATTGTTGTTGTTGTCGTAGCCGAAGAAGAATCGACAGATTGTTGTGTAATTATTTCACCAGCATTGACGTTCAAATAATGAGATCTTCGAAAAACAGCAGGAGTGGTAGAGGAAGCAATTTTGCGATGGTGAATGGGTAGAAAGCGTTCCGGTGGTGCAGCAGCCGCACAGCTCGTCGATGATATTATGACAAGGATGCCTATCAGAACGATCGAGCATGTTTTCGAATTGTAAGACAGCATCGTAGAATCGTAGTACAAGCACGTAATAAATGAAGAAGATGTACTGTAAGTAAGTGATCTTTTTTCCCCTTTGGAAGTTAAACTACGTAATTGAAAATGCGAAGCTAACGCTTCGTGTCTGTGTAAAGC
>Ga0100378_1003494_pt1 | contig 15031 bp, 20 predicted proteins | sample CryGeymeta201502_FD_81535 | JGI IMG/M metagenome (GOLD analysis project Ga0100378, IMG submission 81535) | Groundwater microbial communities from Crystal Geyser aquifers in Utah, USA - Crystal Geyser metaG 2015-02 | ecosystem: Environmental > Aquatic > Deep subsurface > Groundwater | place: USA...
CGAGGAGTAAATGCTGCGAAAAGATAACTGCTAGGTCATCTTTCTGGGAGATCTAAACTACAGAATATAAATAAGCAAGCAAGAGTACATGCAGCTCCATGCTAATATCGTCAACACTGAGGCCTCCCTCAACTATAGTTCCCTTCTGGATCGAGACCAACTTTATCTGCAAAAGGAACTCAGGAAAGGTTTTTTGGAGAGGTTCGAAGAGGGAGCTATTCGATTTCCCCCCACCTATAAAATAGGTAACTTTGTGTTAAGTCAGGTCTGGAGAACTTTGTATACAACAACACTAGAATTCCAGGATGGACCGATCGCATCTTCCACCGACTGGGAGGAAAGCTCAAGAGAAAATCATATCACTGCGGGTACCATATCCTCGGAAGCGACCATCGGCCAGTTTATGCCTACTACACAATAAAAATAGAAGACAACCCCCAGACATACACAGAAGACCACTTTGTGGGTGTCAAGGGAGGAGATAAGTGCCAGTTGATCTGACTTAATCAATTTTTGAGGCCATGATCTAAATATGGATGCCTCTTCTTGAATTCCTCCCGCTTAGCTTATTATAATTTGATGAACAGCGATAGTGAATGTAGTCTTGCCCCCTATCTTAGTTGGCGATAACAACCCTCTCTACAGCTACGGTATGCACTTCTGCCCCACCTGCAAAAACCTCATGAGGCCTTTCCTCGGCAGCCAGCAGCTGCTGGATTTCATCTGCGATAAATGCGGAAAGAAGCAAACTGTTGACTACTCCAAAAGGACTGGAGATGACAGTCTGCTCTACAGCAAGGAATTGCAGGCAGGTATTAATATCGATATATTCAGGATCGAGGAAGCTTGTGCCTGACCTGGCCTATATATTTGATCCCACCATGCCGAGTGTTGAAATCGAATGTCCCGAGTGTAGCTTCACCAGAGCTGTCTATATACTGGCACCTGATGATGGTGAGACCAAACTGGTGGCAGTTATGATGTGTGCCAGTCAGGCCGGAACGGTTGCCAAGTGTGGGCATATCTGGACTCTTGACGAAGACACCGAGCTGACCCGCACAAAGGTCAAATCCGAAGAGTAAAGAATGTTTGAAGCTTTGTGAGTGATTTTAACAGCTAACACTGCTATGAATGCCCAGACTTAATTGGGATCGAATACTCATAATATTATCATGAAGAAGACTCTCTTATCCCTAACTGTCATTCTTGTAGCAATAGCTCTGTCAAAGGGTTAGGAAATTAGGCCCATTTAAAGTGGAAGCATACTTGTGGAAGACTAGTTCTTAAGGCACAACACATGCATCACCAAAACCTACGAATTACTCCTCACAAAGGACTACTTCAACAAACACCCCGGAATTGAGGCTATAGCTGCAATTTCCAGTCTCAACCTCAACAGCCAGCTGGCTTTCCAGTTCAAATACATGATCAACTGTGAGCAGAGTCACATGACAACCTGCCAGTTCGAGCTCAGTCTGGAAAGGTTCAACACCGTTTTTGATCCATCGATCAAGTACTAGCTCACCATTGACTTTTTGATTGCCCACAACCTCCAAACAAGCACTTTCAACATGACCTACTTCAAACAACATTTCAGTCCAGATGTAGATTTCTACTAAAGAGCCATCATGATCCCTCAAGGATTCAATGATGTCTCGCTCACAGGAAACGTTAAACAGACTAGACTAACGTCCAATAATATTATGCTGACCTACAGTGATCCTGAGGGAATTTAAACTGTGCAGAATTCCATGGGCTGGACTTCTAACAAAAACTTTATTCTCTACAAAGTTGTGTATCTGTTTCACTCATACAAAATGGCCAACAATGTAAGAAGCCTCTTCGCAGGCTTTGAAAGCAGTCTTGATCGAAAATTGACTGCAGAGCTGCACGTCAATCAAAAATCCTAAATTTTTTCATAATCGTCAGTGGGATCCTCATCTTACTTCTATCTGCCAATGGCTGATGACTAAATTTTTGCGGACAGAAGGATTCAATCAAAAGGAAGGCTTTATGAAGTGAGCACTCAGACAAGCGGATACTTCACTCGCATCGTGATAGGCCTGTTTTTCTTGTTGGTTGTCGAGGTGGCCTTTTTGCTGCTGAGAAACAAGATCAAAAGCAAAGAGAGATAGACAGGCATCAAGAGCAGCATCACAGTTCCCCAAGTTATGATTTCATTCAACGAATCATTTGAAGAACAAATTGAGAGCTCCGAAATTGTGACGGATATTCCTGACCCCATCGAAACCTCAGTCAAGTTGGCTCCCGAAACAATTGTCTCCTAGTGATGTTCTGTAATGATTAGAACGATTTGTCTTAGTAATTATAAGATTAATTAGAATAACAATGATTAGATCAAGCACGATAGTTGCGATTTGTGCGTTAGTTTTGGCTGTTTCAGCCTGGAATATACGTCCTCTTCGAGCAGGGACCATTGAAATAATGGATATGGACATTCGTTTGGGAAAATCCTTCACGAAAAATATCGATCTGTAGTTCCCCAAAGCATAGTATGGCAGGTGGAAAGATATCAATGTGATCGCCTCAATCACTTCCCTCAAGATGGACGATAAGCTCAATTTTTACTTCGACTACAATGTTCTTTGCTCCGAAAGTGGTTGCTTCCTCAACTTCACCTTCATCAGACACACATAAATAGTCAACCCTGACTTCTAGTACATGATCACCGTGGACTACCTGCTGGCTAGAGGCCTGAGAGTGTCTGATCTCAACTTCACCTCCTACCAGGAGCACCTTATGATCATGGATCTCACCACCTATGACGAAAACAACCAACTCTAAAATCTTTCCATGAAACTTCCCAAGAACAACCAGGATGCCCTCAGGCTGTTGCTGATTCCCAATGGATGGAGTAACGTCACCAGGACAGGAGGAATAGTATATTTGTACGCCATGGGGAACGATATGTATATGTACGTGGTGCACTACATGGAGGACAAGTCAGTAGCAGGCCATGATAACGGAGACTCGATGGGTTGGCCTGAAGGTGTTGACCATGTTAAATACAAAGTTCTCTACTTTGACTGGGATTATGAACCTGCTGAGGGATGCCATATCGAAGACAAATGGAACCTGGAGGACCACTATCAATCGATATGCAAAAAAGGGGGAAATGATCTAAAGTGGTTTTACGGCTTTAAAAGGACAAAGGAATTCTAGATCGAGGGACAGTTCTTTTAACTTCGGTCTGGGTACTCCTTCAGCTTAACCAATGTTCCATCCCGCTATGGAATACTAGGTTTTCCTTTTATAGCTACAGATTAGTTTATTGATCTCCGAAATCATGATTCCAAGTTCAGAAAGTATCTGATGCTCGGGTAAAGCTTAGAGGTACTCTTGGTGATAGCAGCCGTCCTTTTTTCTGGAATATTTTTCTACAAAATAACTAGAAAAAAAGTTGAGGGCCAGCATCTCTAATAACTGAAGCAGGACTATAAGGCAAGTGAGGGAAATCTGACAGCTAAATCGGAACTAGCTGTGGAAACTCCCTCAAGTATTTTGAAGTGATTCTATTATGGAAATCGGTTAGCAATAAAGTTGCATTATCATATTTTAAATTGATTGATTTTCGATGGCCGACCAACTCAACGAAGAACAAATCGCCTAGTTCAAGGAAGCCTTCGCCCTCTTTGACAAGAATGGAGATGGTTCTATCACCACTAAAGTACATCCTCCTTTACGCAGGAGCTCGGCACTGTCATGAGATCCCTCGGACAAAACCCCACCGAAGCCGAACTTCAGGACATGATCAACTAAGTCGACGCCGATGGTAACGGCACTATCGATTTCCCATAATTTTTGTCCTTGATGGCTAGGTAAAGATGTTTCAAATATAGAAAAATGAAGGATACCGACACCGAGGAAGAGCTGATCGAGGCTTTCAAGGTCTTTGACAGGGACGGCAATGGCCTCATTTCGGCAGCAGAGCTGAGGCACGTGATGACCAACCTGGGAGAGAAGCTGACTGACGAATAGGTAGATGAGATGATCAGAGAGGCTGATATTGACGGGGATGGGCACATCAACTACGAGGAGTTCGTCAGAATGATGATGGCCAGATGATCATGATACTCTTGTTCGCCACCATCTAAATATTTAACCTGCTAGTCCTTCCATTTTAATATTCAACCACATGACAACTATAATCAAAGAATATCTATCATGCCAGACCCATGCCTCCTTTCTTCAGACGAATCAGGTCCTCCTCAATTGGTTAGTAGAGGAATCGGGCTCTTAGCCTTAAGGGGACTTCATTCCTCTCAAAGGAAAATTCGTTGAGGAGGTAAATCATGATGAGCTTTGTTTCCATCAAAGCCAGGTATTTTCCAATGCAGCTTTTGGTCCCTGCTGAGAAAGGAATGAAGCTGTATGCTTAGTCAGTGTGAGCACCTTTAGAAGCCCACCGATCGGGATTGAATATCTCCGGCTTGTCGTAATACTTGGGGTTGTGCATGAGTCCGATGATATTTGTTCCAACAAGCATGTTTGCAGGGATGGTGTAGGGGCCAATCTTAGTTTCTTCTCTGGTCATTCTTGCCAGAATTCCAGTAGCAGGAGGCCACATTCTAAGACACTAGTTCAGGAAATAGCCAGTATATTCCAATTTCTAAATAATAGCAAATATACCTGCAAGTTCTAGTATGTAACGCCATTCAGATCTTTAATCTCCCTCTTGAGCTCCTCCACTATCTTCTATCGACATTCAGGATACTCAGCTAGAGAGTAAAGAGCAAATGCCACGAGATGACCAGTGGTGTCAATGCCTGCGAAATAGAAGCTGATCAGCTGCTGAACGATCTCTTCCTTTGTAATTCTACGTGCAGTGGGTGTTTCGCCCTTGGCTTCAGCCTCAGAGATCTGCTTGTCAGCTCTTCTCATTTCCTCAATGTAGTTCTGAATGAAGTCTTTCTCATTGTCCTCCTCTAAAGCCATTCTTGGCTCCAGAATTTCAGTGATTTTCTCTCTTATTTGTCTTAGTTCTTCTTGAAGGCTTTTGTCCTTCTTTGAAAAGTTGATGTCTTTCACTCTTTATCCGAAAATCATTGCGAAAAAGATGTTAGGTCCAGAACGGGCTCTGTCGAATACAGTGACGGTGAAGTCTGCGAGAGCGATTGACAAGGGTTTTCCATTTACTTTTTTCTTGACCCCTTCTTCTGAGAAAAAAATGCTGACAAGAATCTATCCGATAAGGAGTTCTGTATCGTGAACGACTTTAAAATCAATGCTTTTTGATTCTGAGCCTTCGATATCGGCTTTCACCTTATCAACATAGGATATGATTTTCTTTTTCATGGTCGGGATCATTGCTTTGAGGTGTTAGTGATTGAAAGAGTGACGAATGATGCCCCGGATGCTAGTCCATTTTTCGTCCTCTGCCATAAATATACCCTCATCGTAGGATAGCTTGGAGTGCTTGTACAGATTGAACTTCCGAAACTTTCTCGGGTTCAAGCTGAGTTCCTTGATGAGCTTAGGTTCACAGAGGATCAGGAAAGGAAGGTTGCCGAGGTTGGTAAAATAGGCTCTCTGGTCAGGGTTTTATCTGACCATGTCTTTCATAAACTTTTGGGAGTCTCCGTATTTTTTGATGCTTTATTGTTGGATTCCGAGCATTCCGAAGAAGGGGGCGATGTAAGTTTTGAGAGAAGGGTCCATTTTTTTGAATTTCCACCCGTTGAGATATATTTTGATGATGAACTCGTAGAAGAGATAGAGAAACACGATGACCGGCAGGGCAAGTAGATATTAGATCATTGTTGGCGATATTAGTTTATTATAAAATTGTGTCATAATGACGATTATATATTGCCAGATAGGATAATTCATCATAGCACCAAAACCTTCCTTCAAGCCTATCCTCATTCCGAACTTTACTATCACATTACTATTTGATCAAAACATATGCGAATATCATATGCCAAAGTATTAATAGGAAAATAATCATTTAATTTAAGTCTAACTCCTAGAATAAAATGACTTGTTGAAGTTATTTAACAGAATCTTACGACTCTTGGTACTTGAAGTGCCCCTCAGTCCCATCATCTTGGCCCTCACTGCCCGAAATTGAGTGTTCAGGGAGTAACCTGCAAAACTTGAGGTTGGGTAGACTATTGTGTGCAGTCCAGTAGATTCTTCCTCAGTTGAATCCCCCCTTGACCTCTATAGTCGGTTTTTTGAAAATTAAGTTTTTGCTCTTTGAGTTTGACTTGTCTGGTTGGTGATACCTCTGAGAGATTTTTTCCTCCCATAGGTTTTTTTGATGGTTGAGCTGTATTATGCCGTCTTTAACTGTTAGAATTAGTTATTATCAATGACATACTTGTGCTAACTGAATATTTTTCTTCTGTTTTGTATCAGCTTAATTTACCTGGATTAAGGTCTATCTTTCTTTTTTGACTGAGTAAAGCTAAGGTTGTTAGATGAGTTTTCAATCTCGTTTTGGCTGCTCTTTCTGGTCGACTTGACAAGCTTCTGTTTTTTCGGAGGTCTCCGGCTCATTGTAGCAGCTTCCGAAATATATTTTGATGAAGACAACTCGGTGAGTAGAGGAGATTTTTTGAATTCCAAGGTATCAATATTGTTTGCGGATACTTTTTATCGAGCTTTTGTCAGGTGGAACTATTGTCTTTACTAGTGCTTCAAATAGCCCTCCTAGGGGTCAGAGTCTGAATCAAGTTCCTTCTGATGTTTGGAGCTTAAGGCCCTGATGGGCTTGGGAGACCGACCAATTTAAGTGAGAACTTATTATTTAAGGTGTCTATTATGCAGAACCTTTTATGTTTCCAATAGAGTATCAAGTATATTTTGAGCCATTTTGAGGAAATGATGATCATTCCAATTCTCAAAAACTCCGTTGCTATCTTTGAATCCATAATAAGAAATCTATATTGTGACCGAGTTCTTAACCTTCAATTTTTCATACATTTTGCCTCTGAGGGAATCCACTTTGGACCCTGAAATTCCAAATAAGCATCTTTATTTGACATAGAGGGAGCTTTTTATTATGTGCAAGTAGTGATATATCTGCGTTTCCTCATTGTCCTCGGCGAAGTAAGCCATTTATCCCAACTCCTTGCTGTGTCCGTGAAGGTCAAACAGCCATCTAATTTAGTCGTTGTCCTCGTTTGTTTTCATCAAAAACTCCCAAAGCAAATGACACTAAATGCTTTTGTAGGGAACTTTTCCCTCCCAGCTTCTATTCAAGTCGTAGCCCAAAAGATTGGTCCTAGAGTTTCCGTGAATAACTCCGTCAACGTTGACCATCGGTACAATCACGAAGGTATATTTTCTCAGAATTTAAAGGGATCTTTGGCTTTAGGAAAGGAGAAGCCTGATGATATGCTCGCAAATGAAAGAGCCAACAGTTTCGCAAGGATGTTGACGAGCTGTAATAACGATGACGTGCTTGCTTGGCCTTTCTTTGCTGGAAATTTTGACAAAGGGAATAGTGTTTCCTATCTCTGATTTTGCTGCAGCTTATATATAAAGATTGGTGTGCCGATAGTATGTTTCTATTGACTCCAGCAGATCCATCAGCTTGGTATATGAGTATGGTGGGGTTGGTGAAAAATAAACAGTTTCGCCCTCTCTGAACTAGTACTCAAAGCACAGACTGTAGTAAGGCTTTTTCGTTTCACAATTTTTGAACCTGCTTTATTAACATTTGAAGCCCACTTTTCTTTCATAATTTTTGGAGATTGAGCTACAGGTAAGAAGGGTCAGCTACTGGGCATATTTGATGGGCCTAGTCAAGTTAACGATAACAAATTTGTACTTTCCGCTCTGAGCAGCTGTGACATTGAAATGGAACCAAATGTTGTAGCCGTGAGTGTTGACATCGTCTTGCAAAAACATATAGTAGTATCCTGTCTTTTTGCACTTAAAGACACAATGCAGGTTGCCCCCTTCAAAGTCAGCAGAAAAAGAAATACCATGCTTGTGAGTAGGCTTTGGCAAGGCCTGAAATTTAGCCAGCTGATCATTGCATATCCTGCGGCTTAGATTACGAATTAAACCTATGTCATCTACATCAGTACCTGTCATATCTTGCTTCACAAGTAGGTTCTAGCGAAACCTATTATAAACACAGGCCATCTTTCTGGGAAAAAATTCAGACAAAAGAAGATCGGAGTCTTCTGTGAGTCTGATTTGCTACAAGGGGTCATCACTCTCAAGACTTATCATTTCATTTTTCGGAGCTCGGAAATATTCAAGTTATTTCGGATACTCATAGAGTTTTAACTCATGATGGAGACTTGTTGGTTATCGGTTAAAGGGTAGTCTGGCAATGATACTTTTGCGAGGGGACAGTCCTTGATTTTTAACCTTAACTGTCGTGAATTATAAGGTGGCCTGATGAAAGCCCTAGTCGTCACTATCGTCCATGCCAATAATTATAAAGTGGACCCAGTACTTGATAGCAATATTGAAATAACAGCATCGGCTTACTAATAGGATATACCTCAAAGTATAGTATCATTTAACGACTCTGATGATTCGCCTAGTCTTGCTGCTGTCCACCCACTGAGTTTAAAGGATACCCTTGATATCTTGAATGAGACCTTATTCAAGTTGGTTCAAAAAGCCATGGCGATGAGTGAGGATGACTTTGAAATTATCGTATTAACTCAGGTTGCGATATGGGTGTTTGAAGTTGACAAAAATGTTGATGAGCTCGTTGTCGTTCTCTTCCTCCTCTTCGAAGTCCATATTTCCTACAAGCTTATCCTATCCTAATCTTCGAGGCCGTATTTCGTAGGAGGTTACCCTCAAAAGCTGCCTCTTTGATTTTTTGTGCTGCTCTTTCAAGTATGCTACACAATATTCCAATATTATTTTGAATGCCGGAAAATGCTCTTCCATTTCAATCAGTCTGATTAAAGCCAAAATTATTATTTTTTTTGGAAGTTTACCCTCGAAGTGAACCTTGGTTACTTCTTTCAAAAAGTTCTCATACATTCCCTTGTCCTGGAGGTAGCGGACTGCCTGGTGCGGCATTTAATGGGCAAAAGATAGGAAAACCAGCAAGGGGTACTGCTTGTAGTGAGGAGGCAATTGATTGGCAAGCTTAAGGATTTAGTCAAGGTCATCTGATGTGAGGTTGACTTGCATGTTACTTGCGATGATCTGGCTCATGAGGAGACAGTAGTAAGCTATCGGAGGAAGTGAATCTTCACCATCCAGAAATAGTTTGACCCTTTCTCTGACTTCTCCCCGAAAATTCTGAAAGCAATCTTCAAGTTTGAAGACAGCTCCTTCCATTTTGAGGATGTAGTTATTGTACATTTTGAATACAACCGACCCTTTCTCATGCCTGGACATATACTTCATCGAATTCTCAATGAATCGCTATATCTATTACGAAGTAAAGCTCCTAATGTCCAGAATCAAGTCGAATATTTCGAATAGTTTTTATTAGTATTTTTTGTAGGCCTCAAGGTTTTCAGGTTGCTGAAGATACTCGACCATTTCATAAAAGATAAACAAAATTTAGTTTCTTCTCTCCTCCTCCTTCTCGTTCTTGAGGAGGGAGTAAAGTAGGTTGAAACCGATGAGAGTTGAATGCTGATTGATATCCTTGTTGGTGTAGAATTATTCCTTGATTTTGTGCAGGCACCGGAAATAGAGGTCAGATGACTTTTTCAGAAGAGAGTCGTAGTAGTTAATAACGATGAGCTGCATGATCGGATCACTGATGTGAATTACTTCCATCAGATTAGATATTATCTTTGCTAGCAGATCGAATAATTCTGGGTGCTTGTTCTTCTTTAAAATCCTTTCGAAGCTCTTGATTCCCTCTAAAATGAAGACCTTTCCTTGGCTAAACTGACTCTCAATGTAGAGAAAGTACATGACTGAAGGGAAGTATGAAACAGTTCGCATTAACCTCAGAATCACAAGGTGAGACTGAACAGCAATGAGATTTTGAAAATGACTCACCAGAAAAGAGCTTACCAGCCTGCCAAGATCCGGCCTTCGATTAATGTAGACTGACAGGTTGGATAGAGCCATCAGACTGGTTTCCATTTTAAGTTCGTCACTGATCTTGTAGAACATATACTTTCCGAAGGTTTACCCGATCTGAGGTACTGTTACCTTGTTTTCAGGGACAACTATTTCAGAGCAAAGCATTATCACCACGTTAACAAGGGTCTTCAAGGCTTCGTCTATCTTTTCGATGAATATTTGAAGCATTGCTCCCGCCTTGACCTTGAGATAGTCGCTGCGATGATTAGTTTATGTATAGTCTTCAGCTATCTGGACAAACTTCTATGGGCTTTCCTCCATGAGCTGGTATTCTTCGAGGTTTGTCACTGAGTAGAGAAGGAGGGCGAACATAACGTCAAGTCGTTTGTCTCCGAAGTAGTCCAGATACTATTTTCTTTCCAAGGAGTCATCAAGGATGTCAATGCATTTGATGAGGACAGCCTACACTTCGAAATCATCGACAATGCGTTAAGATTCATTGAGGAAGGTGAGGAAAATGATCTTGAACAATTGCTCTGGGCATTTGGTGTACTTGTAGACAATAACGACGATGTTCATGATGATCCTTTTGATTTCGTTGATGGGTTCATACTGCTTGCTGACAATCGAATAGTTGTTATGGAAAAGTAGCAGGTAGGATTATAGCAACTGGCGAAGGAAGTAATTCTATCTCAGTTCGTATATTTTTCCAGGGTATTCGTCACATACCTCAAAAATGTTCTCAAAGACTGACTCCAAAAAGGTGAACAGCTTGCTCACTTTGTCCAAACTATATCAGCAACAATGTACATTGGCTTGCTATAAGCCTCAAAAGACTCAAAGGGCATCTACTTTATTTACTTGAGAAGTTGGATAGCTCTTAGACTGACAGGCTGAATGATCCAGCTGAAGAATTATAGCTGATCCTCACTATCAGTGATAGTATTGAAGTGGGCATTGAGAGCTATAATACAACCTTCAAAATTGACAAGGTTGTCTTCTGAACTGAGGGTGTTGAGTACATTTTCCAGAAAAATATTGCGGTACTAGCCTATATATGATCTTTTGTACCATTGTCATTGTTTAGCAAGTGCTAAAGGGCAGTCCCCAGAATATCTTTGGCTGCAAATTATAACTCCTTTCTCATCAGCAGACCATAAATACTGTCAAGAAGCTGATACTTGTCTCCTACTAATTTCGCGCACTCAGAGGTGTATTTTTTGATTATTAGGGCTATGGCCTTTTTAAAGTTGGCTGTGTCAGATCATACTTACCCTGAGGTTCTGTGGGCCTGGATAGCATTTCAATCATCATAGTGAGGACTCCTGGTCTATTGAGGGACATGACGATCATCTTTTATGCCTGTCGAACCTCTTCTTGAGTTCTTCCTCTGAAAGTATCAACGATGAGCTGAATGAATTTGCTTTAATCGAAATTCTCTTGTTTAGTATGACTGTTGTCGTGCTCAAGCTCCATAGTTTATAATATCTATATCTATTAAGGTTTGAGCACAATCTCATTCAATAACTGGTGAAAAGCTCAACATGATTTAACAGATGCGTATCTTTAAAATATGTAGTGTTATTGGGGAAAACATTTGTTAACTGAAGAAAAAGGTGACATTCATATAGTAGTCTATTAAGTCAAGAGTATCATAAATATTATTAGGAATGTTCGGAGAAAGAATATAAATTGTTAACGAGAGAGGGCCTTACGCTGGTGCTGGTTGCACTAGATGCGCAAACTGTGGGTGTGGATGCAACCCTTGTCCTCACTGCAGCTGCGGATGTAATCTGATATGATCGTACATTCTGCTATTTCACTAACCTCTATTATTGAACATTCACACTCAGCCAGGAAGCATTGGCCATGGCTTGCCGACTGGTAAATATCGAGAATAGTGCCTATCGGTTATAAGCTGTCGAAGATATAGTGAGCGTGGACCGGTATAGGAAAGCCTAGATTAATACTACCTAATAAGCTATTCGAACACTCCCGATAAATCATAAACAAAGCTTCACAAAGAGATCATTGCTTAAGCTTTGATTCAAAAAGAATTTGGGGAAAATATTATTCTTCCTTTTTTGCCTTCTTGGCTTCTTACAAATAATTGCTTATTGAAATTTAGTGGAGTTTAGTTGACCCTATATCGCAAGCAAGATAGTGATTAGCTTCTTGAAAATTACAATGCCAAAGGTCATAGAAAAATATAGTGAGACCCAGCTGAGGAGTAGTAACTAGGCCAGCAGGCTAGTTGCTGTGCTCAGTTCACTTCCATACTCTTGGGAGCGTTAGCTCATCTGAGTTGTCGAAATCTTACACCTTATTGAATCAAATTGTAAAAGATCTTCATCCTTTTGAATCTTCTTTTGTTCAACAAGGGAAATAGATTGACTGAGCTATCAAAATCATACTCTCCTACTTAATTAGCATATATAATAATCAAACAATATTTTTTTTGAAGGAAGGTCACTGACCAATTTTGGTTGGTTTATCTACACTCTCAGCAATTTATTTTTGGATCGTAATGATCGTTTGTATTTCAGCTACTTTGGTAAAATTCTATTCTTAAAATAAATGGAAAGTAATACTCTGAAGCTCGATCAGATCTGTCTTCTCTGCCTACTTTTGCAAGCTATATTTTGCTTCCCCCCGACTTCTTGGCTTCAGCAGTCTGTTTCCTTCGATGATACAACATTTAGTATTCTTCCTTCAGAAACTGGCGTCTATCAAGGGAACGTTGTTCTATTCACCCCCATCATCAGTGGAGACAACCGTACGCTTGAAATTTTCAACTATAACATCACAGGAGGATCAACAAGCCCGGCTTCAATAGCAAATCTCTCTATAACATTTAACTTCTCCATCACCGACTCCGAAATCAGCCTTCTTTCATAGCATATTCTGTTATCAATCGTCCATCAAAATATATCTCAAAACTACGTGATAACCTGGGAAAAACTGATAATAGCGACCACTTTCACAGCTGACACTCTAATCCAGGGAATCTATCTTTCCAGGATTGGCCTTTTTATGCTACAATAGTCATTCGAAGGGCTCTCCTCAAACCTATAAACATCTTCCTAGCCTTCCCCTAGTTCAATTTACGATAATTATGTCGGGAATGTCAGAAGCATCAAGCACATAGCTCTCCACGATGAAAGCAAAATATATACCCTCAACAACGAGGTTGAAGAGCTCCTGGTGAGAATAGCTACTGACTCTAAGGAGTTCATCCTCAACTTTTAAATGCCAACTTTAGTGTCGTTGGGCTAGGTGGGCTTTCAGTGCGCCTGCCTGAGCACAGATGGTAGCACACTGTATGTTCTTTTGCCTTCAGGTATATTGGTTTTGCTTGACACAGCAAAAGATATTGTGGTCAATCAGATCCCAGTATTGGTCCTGAATATGGTAGATTGCTTTGAGGAAACATCAACTGCTAGTTTAATATTTGTTGACAACGGTCAGGCGGCATCTTCTGTGGAGTTGCAAAGGATGGACCTGATAACTCATACGATTCAATCGTCCTATCAGACAGGAGAAATGTTTTACTCAAGCAGTGCAGGGTCCTCTCTTATCAGCTTGGCCTTTGGCACCATAGTTTCAGTCTACTACAAGGATTTGGGAATATGTCCAGATGGAGAGTATTATGAATCTCAAAAGCAAGCATGTATTGCTTGCCCAAGGGGATGCTCTAGTTGCCTATCCTATACCGACTGCACCGCTTGTGAGACTAATTTTACAATGGCAAACGGAACTTGCAACCCAAATAAAACTGTAAATGCTACTGCAATCGCAAGTATTTCCATGATCAATGGTACTATTATTGGCATCAACATGACAAATGCCCTCAATTCCACTGTAACTAACGCTACAAATGTCACAGCAGGTACTTCCACCCCAACCAACACAACTAATACCTCGGCAGTATCAAACACTACAAATACAACATCAGCAAACTAAACAAACATAACCTCAGCAAATACTACCAATACGACAAACTATGCAGGGGGGTTCACCAATGCTACAAACACCACCAGCCTAACAAACACGACCAATACAGCAGGCACTATAAACGAAACAAATCTCCTCAACTCAACTAACACCCTCAACTAAACCAACACCACCAGTTTAATAAACTCAACCAACTCCATTAATCTTACTTCAGGAAATTCTTCTATAAATTTAAACACTTCAACCAACGAGACAACTTTTTAAACTAACGAGACTGCCAATTATTCAGTCCTAAATGTATCAGTTTTTAACTAGGCAATAAATGAGGTTCTTCAAAGCACAGCTGTGTCTTCTCTCAACAAGGTTCCTGGTGGTCGAAAGGCCATTCCTTTTCTTTGCTTCATGATCAACCTTGATGAGTTGTGGCTCTATCAATATCATGAAAAGGACTATGGGGCAACAATGGATAATTTTTTTTAGAAGATCCAAACAATGGAAAATTAAAAATGGGAATTGCTGGGTGAGTAAAAGATTGACGCCATGTACTAAAAGGCAGGCACAAGTCGACTGAAAGTGTACCAGTATATCGACACCAAGTCGAGCTACACTCCGTCTAAATTTTTCGAGCGGGAAGGTCGAGGGTAGACATTTTTGCCAGCCTGCTGGTAATTTTTAACTTTCAACTTTGTATTCGTTTTTGTTGGCTTCTTACTTCTTAAGTTGGGCTTCAACCTTCTTTTCAACTACAAAATATCGAAGGTTCTCCGAGCCTTCAGCTCGCTGGTCTTTCTGGCGCCCATCCTCTTTGATGGAAACCTTCAATACTTTTTCTTCCTCATGTTCTCCCAAATGTTTCTGGCCTTTAGCCTCACTCCCAAAGACAAAATATTCAATGTTCTCAGTTACCTTCTCTACTTCGCCATCCTATGGCTTTCTATCGTCAGTTGCTTCCTTGCCTTCTACATCAACAAAAAGCTCACCAAATACATCCTCGATAACTGGCGCACCAGAGTTTATGGCCTGCTTGCCTACTCTCTCACAAACGCAGTCAGGATGCTTATCTTTGGAGCTGTTCACAGTCTTCTCA
>Ga0100378_1003499_pt1 | contig 15023 bp, 18 predicted proteins | sample CryGeymeta201502_FD_81535 | JGI IMG/M metagenome (GOLD analysis project Ga0100378, IMG submission 81535) | Groundwater microbial communities from Crystal Geyser aquifers in Utah, USA - Crystal Geyser metaG 2015-02 | ecosystem: Environmental > Aquatic > Deep subsurface > Groundwater | place: USA...
CATCAAGCCGGGTGATGCGCTTGGATCAACAGCGCCGCGAAGAAATGATAGCCCTTCAGGAAGCCCACTCGAAGGCTATGAATCCATAAGCGGAAATTAGTTCCTTTCTTGAAGCAAGATTTTGCAGGAGGGAACGACTACAAGTTTTGAAAAAGAAGGAAAATGGCTGCTCGCCTTAAAGTGAAGAATTCCCCTTTTGTTCTTTAACCATTGGGGCTAAAGAACAAACATGCAGACGATACGAGTCCCTTGGAAAGCAAGCGAAGTAGATCGTGCACGGATTGCAGAATGGCAACGACATCGTGCGGTTGCCACAAGGACTGCATATGCAAACGCAGAAGGCAAAAGCTTCAAAGAACTTAGAATTCTACTTAAGGATCGCCTACCCAATCATCCCTTGGGTAGCTGGGATATCCATTGTGCAGCAATGGAGGGAATATCTCTTCGTAAAAGAGTTCCAGATGGTTCCATGGTCTTCGGAGGCAAGAACGATCTCCAGAGGCGACAAAAAGGTCTCATTTCCAGAGAAAAATGGCAAGAAAATCGACAAGCTCGTTCAATTGAAATCATCGGTGACAGAACCAGATGGGGAAATCGACATTTTCGTCTATCAAGCGACGCTAAAACTTGTGAAATAACATTCCTGAAGCAATCTGTTACACTAAGACTTCCGGAAATGGGAGGTAAGCAGGGACGACTCTTAATGGCTGTCTCGCGGCTTGCAGATGCCTGCCAAATCAGCGTTCAGTTTACGCTGAGTAGAACGCACCTTTCCGTAACTTTCGACGAAATGGACTTGAGGAAATTACCTACAGAGCAAACTCTTGAACAAATCAAGATCGTAGAACAAGGAACGGCTCGTCGAGGCCGAAAACGCAAGGACAGTTCAACACATTACGCTGCACATAGAGTTAAGGAAATTGATCGTCGTCCTGTCCATCCAGAATGGCGAGATCGAGTCCCGTATGTTGCTAGCCGAGTAATAGGAATCGATCTGAATCCAGAGTGGATCGGTATTTCTGTAGTCGAAATAAAGAAAGATCCAACTGACCTTGAACATGTCAAAATCCTTAATCACAAGCTTCACAAGGTCAATGTCCCGTTTGGTGCAGACCAGTCAATGAAGCAAGTCATGGCTAATGTGGCATCAGATTGCATCAACCTAGCACGCGCTTGGAATGTAGGATTAATCGTTCACGAAGACGGTCTCGGCGCACTAAGCTGGTCGAAAAAATCAAATAGCACCCAAACTATAAATTACTGGTCACGCAATGAATTCTTTGGAGGCTTACAGCGTCGCTGCAAGCTGGCCGGAATCCAGCTTAAATCCGTTTGGGGAGGATATTCCACCACAATCGGAAATCTCAGTTTCGATCTGCCTGATGCTTGCGCAGCAGCGGCCGAAGTCGCACGTCGCGGCTATGCTAAGACATGCAGAATCAAGGACAGCCTGCCAGCTGTTCCGCCGACGGTTCAACTTCGCCTATGGAAGGATGGAGAAGAGCCGGCCGTGATGACGAAAGTCATCAAAAACGCAGAATGTTGGCAAGATGTTCACCGGGAAATAAAATCGGCGCAGGCTGGAACGACAAAGCGCTCCAGTATTGGCTACCGCCGACTGCATCCTTCTGCCCAGCAGTTGGATTCCGGATGCTTCAGTCTTAATGGCAGAAGTTACGCAGTGGACCGGCTCGGAAAAGGAAAAGGAGCGAGCTGTTCGGCCCGTCCGGTCCTCACCAAGAAGGTTCGAAATAGTTCGAATCAGGTATTAAACACTTAAACGCGTTCGATACTTAAATCCGAATAGCCGAAAAATTATGGCTTACAAGTTTCACCTCTCGGAACGAGAGAGCGTGGCAAAGGCAATCGAGATCGCCGCGGCCGCCCGAAGCCTCGAAGAACTGTATGATGGCATCAAGTCATACGATGGGCATGAGGTAGCCCAAAGAGAAGACTTCACAGCTTCGCAAGCAAGTCCGCATAAAAATCCAATCATGATTGTTAGCGAAAAGCCTGAACCGGAAGATCGGGAAACCGGAAAGCCATTCTCAGGCAATTACGGAAAGATCATGCGGAACACAGCAAATACGATCGGTATCGATCTTGATGCGTGTCACATCACTTATGCAGTGCGTTGGCTTCCCGACGAAGAAAAGTCCCCCAATAAGACACAGATCGCTGCATCGAGACCATTTCTGTTCAGGGAAATCGAGCTCGTAAAGCCGCGAGTTATCCTTGCGCAAGGACGAGGCGTTATCGAGTCATTGGCAATGTATCGCGGCAATGTCATGGACATTTACGGGCATACAATGAACTTTGCCTACAACGACATCAGTCTGCAAATGTTCATGACGGCCCATCCGAAATACTGCCTCTTTGATGGCACCTATTTTATTACCTTCAATTCCGACAACACGAAATTCTTTGATCGATTCGGAACCGAAGAGGAAAGCACAAAGCCCGGAAGCTTTGTGCCTAAGAAGGAAGAGGTAAACTGGGACCAGCCAATCTTTGCCCGAGTCAACAACAAGGCTGCGTGAAATTAAAAACCGGGACCATTCATCCCCAAGGTCTTCATTGCGGCCGCGCGATCTGCAGAATTCTTCTGACGGTCTGCCAGTGAAACCACTTTTTGCTCGGACAGCGCCTTCAGATCCTCGTTTTTCTCACGAATAAGGATGTCTTCACGTTCAAATCCTCCAACCTCGGCAAGCCTGTCAAGGATGCGATTGAGTGAATTTTCCTTGCCTCTGGCAAACATTGCCCGGGTTTCAGGATTAATGTGGTTATAGCCAGACAGCCATCTGTCATAATCACGGCCAACCACCATATCCTGCTCAATCCGGCGAGAAAGAAGTCTTGCTTCACTGCTGACCGCCTGCTCACCTGTTTCATCAATGCGAACAGCATCGGGAATATGAACGAAAAAAAGCCTCGCTAGAGAGGCATCAGACATGGGAGAATGAACATCTTTCTTGAATACGCAAAAATGAAGAGAAGCTCTCCAGGCGCGATCATTCCACTCTGAATCCAACTTGGAGGTGCTTAGATCTTGCAATTCATTGTCGTTCATGTTCATGATTTTGTCTCTATGATTACGTGGATGCCAATTTTACGATATTCTAGCACAGTATAAAACTCTGATGCAAAGATGAAAATTCAGGCCAGCTGCAAGCCTGAAAAATAATAACAACACCAAAAACGGAAAGAAAATAAGATGGTCAACAATACCCAGCATACCTGTTCCTTCTGCGGCAGCAAACAGGACGAAGTAGAAACACTGGTGCTTGGTTCAGGGGTAGCAATCTGTAACCTTTGCACAGAACATGCTGTCAGCGCCATCGAAAGCAGAAACATCAAGATCAAGCGGAATTCATCAGCTGCAGAAAAGACTAAGCTGGAAGAGCTGCCAATGCCCAATCCTCGCAGCATGCGAGAAATCCTTGATCAGTTTGTGATTGGCCAAGATGAAGCCAAAAGAACTCTCAGCGTAGCGGTCTATAACCATTACAAGCGCCTCAACGGCGAGGCGGTCGATATTGAAATCGACAAGTCCAACATCTTGCTGCTGGGTCCTACCGGAACCGGCAAAACATTGCTTGCACAGACGATCGCACGAAGGATTGGTGTTCCTTTCGCAATCGCTGATGCCACCTCGCTAACAGAAGCAGGATATGTCGGAGACGATATCGAAACGATCTTGAGCAAGCTTATCGCAGCTGCCGACGGAGACGTCGAAAAGGCCAAGCGAGGTATCATCTATATCGACGAAATCGACAAGATCTCACGGAAGGCTGACGGACCCTCTGTTACCAGAGACGTTTCCGGGGAAGGCATCCAGCAGGCACTCCTAAAGATGATCGAAGGAACTGTGGCGAATGTCCCCTTCAGTGGTGGACGAAAGAATCCTCAAGAAGCCACCATTGCCTTTGATACAAGCAAGATTCTGTTTATCTGTGCCGGAGCATTTCCCGGCCTTGAACAAATCATCAAACAACGCACTGAAACCAAGGGAATGGGATTTGGCGCAAAGATCGCTAGCAACGACACAATTCCCAATTTCAGCGCAGCAATCCCGGAAGACTTGATCAAGTATGGCTTGATCCCGGAATTCATCGGCCGACTTCCCGTTATCACAACACTTCAAGAACTAAAGCGAGCGGATCTGCGCGCTATTCTGACCGAACCTCGCAATGCATTGATCAAGCAATATGTCGAGATGTTCAGATTGGACAATGTTGTGCTCGAATTCACAGACGAAGCTATCGACGCGGTGGCAGACAGCGCCATCAAGCGTAAAACCGGCGCCCGCGGTCTGAGAGCAATCGTTGAGAACATCCTCAAGAACCCAATGTATGAAGCCCCCGACAGCGACATCGAACGCGTTCTCATCACAAAGGACGCCGTCAGAGATAATGGCGTCAACATTGATGGAATCCAGTATTTCCGGCGCCGAAAAGCCGCCTGAAGAATCCCAGAAATCGAAACACTCAAAAAGGAATTATTCTTATGACTCCCATGGCACCTGCAACCGGTCTTGGCCTGATCTTTGTCCATGCTTCCTGGTGTGCGCCCTGTCAGCGCACCAAGCCTTCAATCGAAGCTATTTCTCAAGAGGATAACGGCATTGCGGTCGTCATGATCGATGGTGACGAAGATCTGGATACACCTGCACTTCTCGAGCTGAAGACATTCCCGTTGATCGTGCTTACTCGCGACGGCGAAGAGCTGGCACGTCGCGGCTCGGCAACCAGGGAAGAACTGGATGCATGGATCCAGGAAAACCGGGGGTAATGCAAGAACAGGAAAGATGGGAAGGGGCTCACCAGAAAAACAAGTATTTCTGTGGCCCCGACCATGAACTGATAATCGATCTGCACCCGAAGCTGAAGAATTATATTGTCAGTCTCAAGGGAAAGGAAAAGAAAGCTGTCGCCGAAGGCATTCATTTGCTGCTTGATCTGATGCTGAAGCCTCCAAAGTATGCAACCTCAAAAAACAGCACCGAACATACGATTTCAATGACGAATAGCCCTTTGCGGTTCAGAAAGAGAAAAGACGGCTACATCGTTGCCGAAATCAAGGGCAACAACTTCCTTCTGCAAGCAAACTTGCTGAGACTGGATTCGCTGTTGCCTGAAAGCCTTGCTCTTGCATGCGAAGGAAAGACGATCGGTGAGATAGCCGATGTCTCAGGATTTTCAGATATGATTGATACAAACCAGAAAATCATATCAACATACAAAGGCGTTAATGGCGGAACAGTTCTTAAACTCGAAAAGATCGAAACAGAAAAGATTACCTATCCAGAGCTGATTGGTGACTCAAAACAGAGATACAAATAAAAAGAGCCGCACTCAAAAGAGGCGACCCTTTTTTTGTGGGAAAGACGGGAAGAAGCGAGAACTTATTCCTCGATAACGGTCACAACCCGGCGATTCATTTCAATGTCACCTGTCTTGTCGAGAACCAGGCTTTCTTCACCGAATGTTACAGCCGTGATCCGCTGCGCACGAATTCCCTTGGTGACAAAGAAGTCCTTTACAGCTTCAGCGCGGCGTCTGCCCAGATCAAGATTGTAGCTCGAATTTGATCGTGTATCAGCGTGACCTTCAACCTTGAAATTCACGTCTCTATGGGTAATCAGCCACAGAGCCTGTCTCTCGAGAACATCGCGAGCCTGAGGTGTAAGGGTCGCTGTATCAGTGTCAAAGAAGACTGCGTTGGTTCCGGCAGCAGCAATGAAATCCGCCATGCTGACAATATCAGGCACGTAAACACTTGGCGCATATTTCTGAGGAGGAGCCACAGGACCTGCGACGAAGAAATCATCATCGTTCATTCCGCCCATGCAGCCCGAAAGAGCAACAGAGGACAGCAGAACCGGAACGATAAGTGCACGGATTTTTGAACGCATGAAAACCTCGCTAAGTGATAGATATTGAATCAGTGAATATGTTTTAGGATAAAAAATATTCAAAGCAAAACGAATGAATGAGAATATTTTTGCGTGGTTCAAGCAATCAGACAGTCTTATAGGCGATATTCATTGAACCATTATAGAAGCATCCAAGATCACCAGTCGCAGATGAAGGGATTGCGTTGCGGTTGAGTTTCAGGTTCATGGCAACACAGACTGGCTGAGGAACCCGAACGGCCGATATCACCCTGCGAGGGCTGCCGTCGACAGTAATGGTATCAAAGCCTGAGTTTAAAAGTGCCCCGCTATGAAATGACGGAAGTGTCTCCAGCGTTCCGGATCCAGTTCCTGACAACATCGCATTGATGTTTGCTGGCGGAGCTCCAAGCTTTATTTGGTGAAGACGGTAAGCTGCCAGAACATTGGTCAGGCCGTTCTCGATATCCATGACGTCAGCGTCACTGTAGGCGTCAAGAAAATAATCACCGCCATAGTTCAATACGACGAGGGCCGCCGCAGAAGCGAGCACAATGCCAATAATTCCGAGAATAAGATAGGTCATAGCCTTCCGACTATGAACCAGACCCGAAAAAATGACAATCTAAAAACGCAGCATCGAATGAAGGAAAAATTCCATGGGACAAGCGATGAGAAAGCCCGAGATCACAGAAGAGATAAGCGATGTCATCACAGTCGAGGGCATCGAAATCACCAGGGCACAGGCAGAGAGCGAATTCCTGATCGATGACAAGGGCGATGAGATTGCCGAAAAGATAGCTTCAAATCTCTATTTCACCAGATACTACCGGGGAAATTACTCCAGAAGCACCGAAGATAACTGTGAAATTGTAGAAAAGCTGTTTTCGAATGTAATGCCTGCAGAAATCAATCAAAACCGCCAAGAAGCTATCAATGTGCTGGCGCAGGGAGGATCATGCACTGAATGGTTTTATCATGAAGAGGCCTATCCTGCGGCAAGCAATTTCATTCGCGAATTTTACGACCACTGCGAAGAACAGGAATGGACCCCTGGGATTAATGATGAAGACGAGGCTATAGAAGAGCTCGCAAGTCTGATTCAGGAAGCTGCGGATGATAAGGACGACAGCCAGCCACTTGATCTGCTGTGCTCTTCCGATCGGGCGGAAATCGGTTTCATCTTCATGCCAAATCGCAAGGGACTGTATCAATCCGAGTGGTGCATAGAAAATCACAGGAATTATTCGGACTGGGAAAATGTCTCGATAACTCCAGCATTTCTTGAAATTCTGGCAAGGCTGGGACTGACCTTGACCGGATACAGAAAGCACAGTGGCAACAAGAACGAACAATACGAGCCAGGCTATCGACCAGCAAAAAGAAGAACCGTTCCACTTGTGACTTATGATGAACTCAGGGAAATGGTCGAAAATTCATGCTCAAATTATTTCCATATCGGGATCTACGCGCAGGTTCCGGTTGAAGGGCTTCTGAATCTCAATTTCGAAAAGCCAATTGTTCTTGATAAATACTCAATCTGCAGCTTTTCAGAATCTGGGACATTCCATGAAATCACAAAGAAGGCGCCGTTGGTCATAAGACCCGAAGATGGGGTTTGGTATGCTTTTGGAAAATCCGGTCCATCCGAATGGTGCGGACTGGTCAACAGCTACTTTCATTCAAACATCAAAAACTAGGATACTCCCATGACAAACAAGCGAGAAATTACGCCGGCGCAAATGCGCAAAGAACTCAAGGCCATGGGATATAAAGTAAGAACCAAGGCCTACTCCGAATTCTCAGTTGCAAATGTTTTCCTTGGTGATGAAAAAATCAATGGCGGCAATGTGATGTCAGAAGAGTTCCATGCAAAGCACAAGGCTTTTTTCGATTGGAAATCTGGCGTTAGCGTCATCGAGGATGGGTGGAGGACTATCGTTTGAGCACACAGACCGCATGCCGCAAGGCAATTACCGATCAGGAAGTCTCTATCCTCGAGGCACTTGCTAATTCAACTTACCAGCAAACGGCAGAGAAATACGGCATATCACGAGGAAAGGTCTACTCAATCGCGATGGCGCATTCCGCTCGTAAGAACGAAGAGCGGATACAGGAAAGAAAAGCCGAAAGAACACGGCGCCAAATTGAAATCCTTTCAGAGATGATGAACACCACACAAAGTGCCGATGTTCTCGATTATCTTGAATCTTTGCCGCCTGCCTGCGCAGATCTCGTCCTGACTTCCATTCCTTATCAGGTTGGCGTCAAATATGGAGGGCATCCCGAATCCGATACAATGGCCCATCTGCGCTATGCCGGATGGCTTACCATGATCATCTCTGATCTTGCACGGATCATCAAGCCAGGCGGAGTCGTATTCCTGCAATGCGGATCAACCCGGGATGATTCAGGAAGTCTTATCCCGCTCGATATCATGCTGTTCGATGTGATGCAAAAAGCCGGACTTACGTATCAAAACCGTGTTGCATGGCTGATTCCGCATGGATTGACTCCCAAGCGTAGATTGTCAGAACGGCATGAATCAGCCTTGATCTTCTCAAAAGGTCCACCTGCCATTTTCAATCCGGATCCTGCCAGAACACCGCAGAAGCAGCCTTCAAAAAGAGCATATAAAGGCCCCAACAAGGGCAAGCTTTCCGGTCATCCTTTCGGTGCCTGGCCCAGCGATGTCTGGAACATCGGAAATGTTGGCCATAACCATCCTGAGAAAACAGGTCACCCTGCCCAGTTCCCCGAGGAGCTGGCAATGAGAGCTGTCCAGATTTATACCAACCCCGGCGATCTGGTGATTGATCCTTTCTCTGGAAGCGGAACAACACACGTTGCCTGCAAGCGCAGCGGCCGCGATTTTTCAGGTGCAGATCTGTTTTACGCGGAAATGGCAAATCACAGAGCAAGCAAGGCAGATCAGGATCAGTATTGCAAGCTTCCGGGGGTATCGAAGGATTCAATCGCAATATGGCAAGCTGAAGCAAAGCTGTGCGGAAAGGCGCCAAAGGATATTGCTGGAGACATGCAGAAGGAATTGTTCAAATGAAAGCATGGGGCAGAATCGAGGTGAGCACGATTGCGACCATATCAACAGCGCATATTCCATCAAAGGACAGGAATATTATTGAAGATGCAATCGCCAATGAGAATTCCGATGCATATAGCGAAGGGCACTGGGTAAAAGAGCTCACATGGATATCTTTTGAATACGGATACCTCGTATCAGGAAGAAGCCTGATACGAACAAAAAAAGAAAATCCCGAATGTTTGCCAGATCATTTCAACGAAATGGCGCAAATGGCTGAAGATCTCAATCTGGGATGGATCATGTTTGATACAGACGCAGATGTCGTAGAGGGACTTGAAGAGTTCGAGGACTAGAATTCACAGACATGCAGCGCATTCTGTGACAGTGTTGGTTCTTTTGAAGAATTACATGTCTAAAAGAATGAGATGGAAAACCGAATTGGCATTGGTTTTTACAGATCAGAGATGTGGCCCGATGTTGCAGCGTTGATCAAAGCCTGCCGGCTTGAAGATGAATTGCCATAACAGACAGAAAGAGAATAAGGGATAGAGGCTGACCAGCCCTATGAAAATGCAGAACTTCTTTGGAGACTTGGATTGGGTGAACCCAATTCCGGGTGGAAAAAGAAGGATGCGAGCCATGGAATGGCAAACAGTTATAATGTATGGAGCCGCTGCCCTTGTGGCGCTGGCGGCCCTGAAATTCACATGGGACATCAGCCTCACCGGCTGGTCCTGGGTTGGGGCAATGGCAACGACGATCGCGGTCGCGTTGCAGATAGCTCCCGGCATGTATTCCGGGGACAAGGCTGTCATGCAGCTGCGTAACGGAACGCAAGACATGAGCGCAAAGCAGGTCGATCATTATCGCGAGAAAATCAGACGCGATATTATCGCACGAGCTGTAATCCACGAAGAATATCCGCAGCAGACCGAGCGGGTAAACAACTGGATGCGCCGCGGCTAAGCATCAGGGTTAAAGACGATTCGCATCCGTCTCTTTCCCTGATGCCCACCAGAAATACAAAAATCAAATAACCTTGTTCCGGTGCTAAGCTCTATCCTATAATCAGGAAAATGACTTCTGGAGCTTAAAAATGGAAATTCACAAGGGCGACGCCATTGCTGCACTGGGCACCGTTATTGGTGCAGACGACGATAAAGTGCAGATCCATATCCATGGAATGGAAATTCGCTCTGGCGAGACAGGCAATATTCTTGTCGTTCCCCAACAAATCCTGAAACTACTCGAAAGATCATCTGTTCAAGGTGACGAGGTCATCCTCAAGGACGGCAGAGAAGGCATATTCTATAGCGCCCTTAATGAAAACGTTGTTATCGTTCTTCTGAATGGACACAATGAAAAGGATCCAGAGTCCTACGTCAACGTTGATCATAACTTCATACGCTGCAAGAATCAGGAAGGCGCCTACAAGTTTGTTCCTGCAAAACGAGAAATGCCAGGATCAGAACTGGTAGAAGATATTCTCAAGCAGTTTGAGCAGGCCAAACCTGCCATCGCTGATCAGACAAACGAAGAAAAAAAAGATTCTCACGATAAAGATCATGCTGAGGCTGATTCTTCCGAAATCGAAGAAAGGGACGGCGAGCCGCAGGCAGAAATTGCCCGCATATCAGCTCATAATGGAATGGAAGTTCCAACAGACTTCGTAAAAATCGAAAATCCGATTGCAGATGCCATTACGGTTGAAATGCCGGCGGAATCAGAAAGATTCATTTTGAGATCTTCGGCTGTCACGGAAGAATATCACGAAGATACCGCCTATGAAGGCAAAGAAACTGATGACGATGTCACCGGACAAAATGACAGCCCTGCAGAAGCTCTTCTTGAAGAAGACAGCGCTCAGGATGATCAACTGGATGATGCCGCGCAGAGTGAGTCGGCAAATGATTGGGAACATGCCACAGAAGGTCATGTATCGGAATCAGTAGAAATCTCTAATCATGAAGAAAATGAAGATCAGGATGCCGGCATAAAAGCTGAAGAGCAAAAAGAAGATCCAGAACGAATTGCCAAACTCAAGGAAATGAGAGAAAGCATTCTCAAGGACATTCAGGAGCAGAATGAAAAAGAAGAAAATCCTGCTTCATCTCAAGATACTGCCAATGATGAAGAAGACATACTCGCAAGCATCCAGAAGCTAAGCTGATAAAACGGCGCCAACCAAAATTTCTCCACAGAATTTTGCTTGGCGCCGTGAATTTAATTCCCTTGGCAATATCCGATTTAGAGACGCAATGCTCTACATGAATCTGCGAGGATCCAACGGAACATCGTTATATCTCACTTCATAGTGAAGGTGGGGTCCAGTCGATCGACCTGTCGATCCTATATTTCCAATATGCTGACCCTTGCGAACATACTGGCCTTCGCTAACCAATACTTTCGAAAGATGAGCGAATCTGGTTTCATGTCCAGAAGGATGGCTTATTACCACTATAAGGCCATAACTGCTCCACCATCCGGCTCTCTTGATGTGGCCGTCGGCCGTTGCAAAAACAGGCGAACCAGTAGGAGCCCTCATGTCGAGGCCAAGATGCTGGCGACGCTTTCCATGAAAGGGATCTGATCGAACGCCGAATTCGGATGATACCGGCGTGGTTCCATAGGCCGAAGTCCCGCTTAAAAGAGCGGAAAACATCACCAATGCTGAGACGAACGACTTCATAAAAAGAGTTTTAGGACGTCGTAAAAATCAAACCCAGTGGAATATGGGATATTATCACACAAAAGCGGCAAAACGTTTCATCGGCGCGATGAGTCGCATCGTGTGTGTTCGTTTGTTTTTTAAGGAAAGTGCAGGGCGGTGCCATACCCCGCGTAGTTCCGTATCAATTATGATGAAACACCGACAGTGATGCATCATAACTTCAAATTAGCGCAGGTCCATGCGCGGAACCTGCATTGTGTGCCATATCAAAAGAAAGAAAGCAAGATCTCTTTGGCTTGCGCCATTCGTGAGAATAGAAGGGTGAGGAAAACCTTTCTGATCTCGGCCAGGCGACATCAGGAGAAGCAAATGCTCTTCAATAGAATATCGACCAGGCCATCGGGACGAGGCACGTCGATGCAGCAACGCTGGATCACGCGCGGGCGTCCCGGAGGCCCCTGAATATAACGGCAAAAAATGCTGATTAAGACGCAATAAAAAGCGCAAAAAAACAACACATCCCCCAAAAAGGGCGGCTGGTCGTATTCGGCCTGCCGCCCTTTTTTGTTAGCAAACAAGCATCCTAGAACCATCCAGCATCTCTGACACTACAGTAAAACACAGAGACGTTAGACATCATCGATGCGCGGGCAGAGGAAACCAAAATGGTGAAATCTGTGACCGTTCATGATGGTGCATTAGGCACACGAAACAATGAAATTACTTTTGACACTGATTGCTGCTACCGGAACTCTCGCTGCATTGACCCCGGTTGCAACAGAACAGGCATATGAACCGGCAACAGTTGCAGAATCATTTTCAAGGGCCATTCCTCCGGCCAGTGAAGAAGAGGCAGCGACCGAACCAAAAGTCATCCAGCAAGAAGATATCCGGCCGGAAGTCATAATGGTCTCGGAGCCTGTTGTTCAGGAAATCATAAAAATCGAAGAGCCTCAGCTTGACCAGGCAACACAGTTTTACAGGGCGACAAAGAGGGAGATCGATTGTCTCGCATCGGCGGCCTATTACGAAGCTCGAGGTGAGCCAAAGGAAGGCAGAATTGCTGTCGTAGAAGTCGTCCTTGCAAGAAGAGACTCCGGCCGATTCGCTTCCAATGCCTGCGGTGTCATCGCGCAGAAAGCGCAATTCAGCTTTGTCCGTGGCGGAACTATTCCGCCCGTCAAAGCCGGATATTACGAAGAGTATCGCGATCTGGTCATGAGCGTTCTTGCTGGCAAGGCAAAGAGCAAGGCAAGAGGATCAACCTACTTCCATGCAACACATGTAAGTCCAAGATGGCGCCATAGCTTTCAAAGAGTGTCTCAGATCGGACGACATCTGTTCTATTCGCCACGAGGATAAGATTGAGAAACCTTCTTAAAATCCAGGAATAAGGATTGGTTACGGTAGTAACCTGAGAAGGGGAAAAACATGAATAATACAAGTGGACGTCAGAGCTCGCGCATTGGCGTAAATCTGAATGTTGCCGTCGAGACAGTGCTCGATCGGCATGAAGGACGCATTACCGACCTGAGCGAAACAGGTGCCAAGATCGAAGGCGCACCTTTCCCGGTTGGCCAAAAGGTCAAGATCACCGCAAATGACGAGGTGGTCTGGGCGCAGGTTCGCTGGGCTGAGCATGACCGTATGGGTCTCCAGTTCGAAACCCCCATGCCAAATCAGCTGAAGATGCTGCTGCAGGGCCGGCAGACGGCAAATGATACGGGCCGTCCGGTGTTTGGACGAAAAATCGCTTAAAAAAGGATATCTTATGGGTAAGAATCTAGAGTCGCTCCCGATTGATGAAAACGGAAACGGCGAGAGACTGAGAACGCTTACCTTTGATATCGCCGATGCAGCAATGCTTTATCATGCTGCAATGATTGCAACGACAACTGTTGGAATGGGCGGCGGAGGCAAGGCTGAAGAGCGGATGCGCTATTACAAGAGCAAGTTCCTCGAGGCCTGCCCCGCCGGCCACAAGCATTTCAAACGCGAAGAAGATATCGCAAACATTGCCATTGTAATGATGGATGCAGATCAGTGCACAATACAGCGAATCAAGGAATATTCGAGGTCTCCCAAGCAGAGCTTCGAAATTAAAATCGGCAATAAAAAGTGGGATAACTGGAATCTCACAGAGGAAGATGTCGGTGAAGTAATCGCATGCCTGAAGGAAATCGCCCCGCTAACATGCGAAATCACAGAGCTTGAAACGAAGGTCGAAAGCAAATGGTAAGAGACCTGTTCGAAACCGAATCGGCAAAGAATCAGCAAGGATTCGATTCGCGACTCGGCCAATGGATGACGCCATCATGGGCTGCCGAAGCTATTGTCGATCATGCTCTTCCTGTGTTTCAGGACAACGCAGTGATCATCGAACCATCATGCGGCATCGGTCGCTTCCTCGATGTTCTTCCGCAGAAATATCATAACATCGGAGTCGAGTGTGATGAAAATCTGGCGCGTATCGCAAGGTCAAGAGGACATAATGTCATCACAGGCGATTACCGGACAGTAGAGCTTCCGGTCTCAAAGGCCGATGCCATTATCGGAAATCCCCCTTTTGATCTCGATGTATTCGACGGATTCCTTAGCCGAAGCCACAGCCTTCTTGATGACGGCGGACAGGTCGTAATGATCCTTCCAGCTTATTTCTTCCAGACAGCAGCAAATGTCGTAAGATGGAACGAGAGCTGGTCCATGAGTCAGGAAATGTTGCCTCGAAACGTATTCCAGGGACTGTCAAAACCCCTAATGCTTGCCCGGTTCACACGAGACAAAAAGGTTCATTTGGCAGGGCTCATACTCTATCATGAGGCAGCAGCTATCTCAGATATGCCCAAAATATATGAAAAGGCCTTGCAGGAAGGCCATTCAGGATGGGCAGCAGTCGTAAACAAGGCCATCGAAAACCTCGGCGGAGTCGCGCCACTGCATTCAATCTATGCAGAGATTTCACCCAAAAGACCAACCCGAACAAAATTCTGGAAAGAAAAGATCAGGCAGACGTTACAGCGACAGTTTGCAAAAACAGACGATGGAAGCTGGTATAAAGCTGCCTGAATATTGGTTTTATTCCCACATTGAAGAATAAAGTTACCAAAAGATGAAATTACATGTTGACTCACATAAACTTCAAACTATGTGGGCGACCAACACAAGACGGATAAAAATCCGCAAAAAAAGGGGAGGGGTCTTCCTAATCGAAATCCAAACAAAAACAGGACCCTTTAAAATGCTTATGTCACGCGATTACCTCAGAAACATGGCTATGCTCGCTGTGTCTGTTGTCCTTTCATTGGGACTCATGAATGCAATCGTCTGATCCAAAAATCAGGCAAGCGGCAAGAAGATGACGGGAGAGCAGAGATGCTTCTCCCGTTTTTCTTTTATGTGATAAACGGGAGAAA
>Ga0100378_1003503_pt1 | contig 15014 bp, 17 predicted proteins | sample CryGeymeta201502_FD_81535 | JGI IMG/M metagenome (GOLD analysis project Ga0100378, IMG submission 81535) | Groundwater microbial communities from Crystal Geyser aquifers in Utah, USA - Crystal Geyser metaG 2015-02 | ecosystem: Environmental > Aquatic > Deep subsurface > Groundwater | place: USA...
TAGAAGTTCAGATATGAATAGTTATAATAATGTTGATAGTATAAATGGAAATTTTTATTATATAAATAATAGAAATAAAATGAATAATAAAAAAGGAATACCATATTTTTTACCTGAACCAACTGATATTGATAATGAAGATGTTAATAATAATAATAAAAATTTATATGATAAAAGGAATAAGAATTATATAGATACCAGTGGAGAAATGGAGTCTTTCTATAATAATATAAGATAGATTGTAAACTTAATCAACTTAATCAATAGATAAATGAAAATAATACTAAATATTTAAATATTAGAATATAAAAATAGTATAATTATCAAATAAAATATTAAATACAAAATTATAATAAAATTTACTTTTTAACTTATTATAAAAATTAAAAAATTGAAACAAACAAACAAAAAACTAAATATTTAGTAGATTATTTAGTAATAAATCGACTTATCTTAGATTTTGTAATGAATGTTTTGTAATCTTCCATCTTAGTATTTCCAATTTTCGTTGTAATTTTCTATATTTATTAATAATTAGTTTAACTAATTAATCTTACATTCTTCTTGTAAAAAAAGTCATAAGGATTATTAAGAATGTCATTACTTTTATGCTGAGCAAAAGAAAAACTTTCTACTTTTACATCTAAAATATAATTAATACTTAACAATACCTTTTTTGGGTTTTTTAATTAAGTCTTTTAGAGGAACTTGAAAATTCTGGAATAACGAACTTTGAAATATAGACTTAACTCTATCTTGTTTTGCATTACACGGAGTAATACCACTAAATACTGGAGTTCTTCTTTTATTAAATTCTATTGTTTCTTTAGATGGCTTTCCAAATTCTGAGGTAGCATCATTATCTCTACACTTTTTCCTGTTCGAGAATATAGGAATTGTTCTCTTTGTTTCTAAAAAGCTTAAATTGAGACCATCAGAAGTTTGTGATAAGTTAAGTCTGTTCACTGGTTTTGAAACTTTAGTGTCTTTCTCATTACTGTAGTCATGCTTTTTGTGGCCTAAATTTGGTTCGTCGTTTTGCTCTTGGGACATGTTATTTTTAATTTTTGGGAAAGTTTTAATATGTGTCATTTCATTTGAGTTAAGAGATCCTATAATTAGTTATAATTAGTATTATCGTTACGTGATCTATTTTCTGGTTTTAATCTAGTTATTTCTAATAACTGATTACTATTCATACTTAAACTAAAACTATCAATCAATTTATTTTCTTGGTTTTTAGTAGGAAAATGTTTTTTACTAGAAAATAATTTATGTTGATCAATAATTTTATGTTCAGCTATAATCTTTTTATTATTTTCAAAGTTAAATTTGTGTCTTTTTGGGAAAATACTCTAAAAATTTAAATAAGTTTTCTTATTTAATATACCCTTGGTGTTACTAGGCTTTGAACAATTGTGTCTGTTTTCATTGTCGAGCTAAAAGTATTATTTCCTATTTTTTTATGAGGTTTCATTTCGATTTCAATATTTCTTGATTTTATCTCTGTTTGGTTAATAGTATCTGTTTTCATATATGAACTTATTGATGTTGTAGCTGTTTTCTTATGAGGTCTTGCTTCAAATTCTAAATTTCTAGGCGTTAAACCAGTTTGAACTATTGTATCTGTTCTCATAGTTGAGCTAAGTGAAATATTAGAAGGTTTTTTATGAGCAGTTAAGTTTAAGGGCTTAATTGAAGTTTTCTTAGTGAATTCTGGATTATAATAATTAATATGTGATAATTTATATGATATTATATGTTATTACTTGGGTCAACAGCTTTAGACATATTTGTTCTATATTAATTAATACTACTTTATTATTATATTAATATTATAAATGTGGTAATGCTAAATGGACACAATTAAAATAAATTTTAATTTATATATTAAACTGTAAGAATTTATAATTAATAATATATAAATCAAATACAATAATTAATTATTAAATCTAAATATGAATCCCGCTAATCAAAATCACCCTAAATTGCAATGATAGTTGATAATATGGCAGTGAGCTATTATCATTAATTTTTTTAATTATTTTATAATAAATAATATTATTAATATCTATTAGTTCATATATATAGTAATTTAATATTATATTCATTTTTTAAAAATGAAAGGCACCTCCGAAAATGAAAATTTAAAAGCTCATATTCTAAACATGAAATTAGTAATATTTTTAGTTTTAATAAAGAATAATCAATTTTTATCAAATGACAATATGAATTTAAGTAATGAATGTAAAAAGTTTCGCTCTCAAATTTTTAATGTTACATACAATAATTTTAATCCGATATTTAAATGCGACCATACAATTGAGATGATATTCAATTTATTAGATGAAGGTGCCTTCCCTCTTTATGAAAAACTCAAAATACCTTTAAAAAATAAGTTTACTTATACTTTAAAGCCATTCTTTATTGAGATCTTCTATGCAGTGATTATAATTATTTGTAAAGTATGCTTAGTAAATTAATAATATATTAATTAATATTTATTCTAATATTAAATTAATTACTTTATTAATTATTTCTTAGCTTGAACCAAAATATGGTAACCTATTAAAAAGTATAATCCTCAAAATAAAAGAATCTAATCACAACCTTGTGAATATAAGAAATATTGAGGTTCTACTATTAAACGAGATAGACTGGAATATCAATAAATATACTACTTTTTCACTACAGGCTTTACTCTTTGAAGATATTTTAACTACTCAAGACAATACTAAGTTGAATGATATTAAAAGATGTTGTAGTGATTATTTCTATTACTGTTTTTCAGGTAATATATATTAATATATTTATATATGAATACACATTTATTTTATTGATAGAATTGGACTTAAGCTCAAAATATAATAAATTCACCCTTTCAATTACAATACTTAGAATAGCTCTGAGGCAATATGATTGTGCGTCTTCATTTTTTAACTTAGAAGAATTCATAAAAGCGAATGATCAAGATGATATTGATATACAGCTTATCAAATGTTGTGAAGAATATATATTAACTAATTTATATAATATCTTAGAAAATATAAATGTCTTTGAGAATGAGGATTTGTCATCTGACTATTGCTCACCTGAGAAAAAGCTTTTAAATGTAGACATTGAGGAGATAAATGACCTAAACAACTCAAAAACTACTCCTATAATCCTACATAGCAAAGTAGAGGTTAAAGATTATAACATTGATAATATAGACATTGATGAAGATGATAAATCAGATTATGTTGCTTATGTTGAGAATGGTATTTATAAATCAGAACGAAGCACTGGTAAAATAAGTAATAACTACAATGAGAAACTATTCCTCTCTGAGAAATCAGTATCCTCTTCAAATATTACGAATAGTTATAATACTAATTATTCTTCAAGGATCTCTTCAAAAGATCTAAACATATCTTCTCAAGGATCTCAAGGTGATTTATCATTCCACAGATCCTCAAACAGATCAAGAGCAGTGAATACAACAAAGACTCAGAACACTGAAAAAATTGATAAGTTCTTAAAGAAGACTCTAACAAAGAAAAGATGCAAAAGTACCAAGAATAAAATATATCAATTTAGTCCAAGTTCGCATACAACTAAGAAAAAATCAAAAACAACTTTTTATCCTGAAGTAACATTATCATTCTTACTTTAAGAATATTAAGGAGATTTTATTTGTAAATTTATTAAACTCCGTAACTATTGATGGTAGTGATAGTGTAAGTAACAGATCAAAAACTCCAGTAATTAAGACAAAGATATATCTCAATGATAATTTATATGATGATTTATAGAATAGATTTAGTTATTTGGATTTTTAGTTAGAATTTTAATTAACTTATTTATTATTAAGTATTAATTTATAACTTAAACTTTAGACAGCTAGTAAGGCAAGGTAATTTTTTTTATCATAATTTTTATATTTCTATTTTTAATTATATTATTATATTATATTATATCATATTATTAATGTAACAATGAACTAATGAATTAAATACTTATTATACATATTATTATACTATAATATAAACCTATATATTGACATATTTAATTACTTATGCTTTTCTATATAAAATATCGTTTTAACAGGAAAATCTGCTTTACTCACCAAATTTATATACTCTTGAGAAAGGGCATTTATTTTCGAGTTATTCTTTTTATAAAATCCAAATTTCGAATTTAAAAAGCTTAGCACTTTTAAACTATTTCCTTCGTCTACAGGTGGAAAGTTTAATTTAAATATTTCATTTTTATTTTGACTATGAAGCTTATTAACTTTAGTAAATAAATTACTTGTTGTAAAGTTTCTTTTCTTTTTATTTGCCATTTCTTTATACTTTTCTTTTTCCTTTTCTTTATCTTGTAGATAAGCTAAGACGTCATCATATTTTTTATGATGCTTTCCATGTGAAGAAAATTTATCATAATTTATGTTTAAGTTATCAAAATCAATTGATTTATTTCTTGGAATATTGAATTTTTTTACTGTTATTTCATTTTTTGTTTCATTAATAGTATACTCTATATTACTTTCGTCAGAAATTACTTCAGGTCTTTCTGTTTGTTGATTAAGGATATAATCACGAACTGGTAATATTACTTTTTGTCTAAAGGAGCCAAGTCTTTCTTGACTCTTGTTCTTTTTTAATGTTCTTTCTTCGTAATTATCTAAATTTTTGAAAGGGAGAAAGTCTGGCTTTATTTTATGCTTTTTGGCTGTGAATGTCTTTTCTAAATATTTTATTGTTTTTATATATTCAATTTTTTTAGGATCAATTTCTTTGTTTTTATCTTTGTTATTATGGATTTTTATATTTTCTTTCGCTATATTATCCAGTATTTTCTCTTTAATCTTTACAAATTTTTTATGATATTGTTCCTTTTGTTTTTTTATTTGTTCTAACTCCAATCCTTTTTGATTAAAAAAAACCTGAGCAAATGTATTTGGTTTTTTTATAGTTTTTGTCTCTCCAAAATCATATACTATATTAGTTTTATCTTTTATTACATTATCATCTTTTTTATTTAATAGTTCTTCACTAAAAAGTTTTTTCATTCTTTTTTGTAAATTCGCTGCCATATTAAAATATTATTAATTACTTAATGAAAATTATTAAAAAGTTATGGTAAAAAATATATTATTACTTAATAAGTAAAAATATAAATAATTATTTAAATATTAATAAGAATAAAATTTATACACACATATTAATATATAAAAAAATATCGAAAAGTGAACAACCTTCATAAAATAACTGACATTAGAATGCTCTTTTTCTATATTTTGTGGAGTTTCAATTTCTCTGTCGTCTATTTCTACTACATCTTTAAAACTCTTAGTATCGATATTGAATTTATTATAAAAGTTCTTGACAATAAACTCAAATAAGCTAAAAAAGTCAATTTTCTCTCCTTCATTCAAAGTAAAGATTAAATCATCAATATCATAACTTGAAACATCATTCTTCTTAATATTTTTTGTTTTCCCTTTAGTAATATTAGGATGAAATCCGACCTTAAATATTAAATTATCAGTATCAGAGCTTATATAGTTTAGGTCTTTTTTTATTTCTTCCTGGCCTACTTGCTGCATGTCACCAGGTGCGTTCTGAATCTTCTGTAAGCTCTTCGTTATATTCTCATCTATTAAAATATCTTCATATAGCTTATTCCTTTCTACTATCAAAGTCTCATACAAAGAGTCTACTTTGTCTGTCTTTTTGTCATGAGAGTTATACATCAACATAATAAAAGTTCTTTTTTCAAATATTTTGAAGCAGTTGATTAATATATCACTTGCTGATTCATTTTTAATTACAATGAAAAATATGTTTATCCAGTTATTACTATGACTAAGGACTAACTGGAATCTTCGGAAGTTACCCCAACTTAAAGTTTCAAAGAAGTCATTTTTGTAGCAGTCTCCCAAAAATACCATAAATTCTAATTTCATATCACCCATTACGTATATATCAATGTCAAGTCTAGTTTCTTTGTTATTAATTTCCATCTTATTTTTAATATAATATTTCGTAAAATTAAGTTTATATTAATAATATTATGTAATGTATAATAATAAGAAATATAATAATATAATATATATTATATAATAAAATATTTATTATAAGATTTTAACTTATTTAAAAGTTGAATTAGGTATACTAGGTATACTAGTCGAATAGAGCTTAAAATGAATTCCTACTACTGAAAGCGAGAATATTATTAAGCATATTGTAAGGAACAATGAAAACTTTGATGTAAGTAATGATTGGATATAGCTTGTAGTTGACTGGGTTGGGTTATTTAGTTCTTTCTGCTGCTCTTCAGCTTCGGCCGCTTTTGCTTCTTCAGAAAATATTTTATCTAAAGCGTATTTATAAAGATCAAAGTTGTATTCTCCTTCTGAGAAGATTTGTTCAGCTTCTTTTAATTTATATGAGTTGATAAGTTTAATGATTTCTTTGTTGTTTAATAAATTTCTGTAAATGATAAATGATATTAATACCTATTTTCTTCAGATAAAGAGTTATAAATTTCATCTGAAATGTTTGATGGATCAAAGGAAAAATACCATCTAAATTTATCAAAGAGATCCATAAAGTTCTCAATTTCTTTGTAGGAAAGATCTAGCTGAACATCATTTTTACTATCACTATAAAACTTAACAGCTGAGTTATATTTACTGTGCATTCTTAATAAAATTAATAAACTAATAATCTTACTCATTTAATATTTTAAATTGAGTAATTTGCTCTTTTGGATCATTTAATATGAAATTTTCAATTGTAAAATTCTTTTCTATAGCTTTGTCATATGAGTATTTTGCTTTTCTTATTAAACCTAATATAATAAAACATTAAATATTAATTTACTAATAATAGTTTCAGCTTCTTCTTTTTTCCTATGCTCTATTATACCTTTAAATTTATCTAAAAATTCTAAATAAATAGGCTCTTTTTTTAGACTAATAGCTTTATTTATATCCTCAAGTCCTTTATTCATATCTTCAATACTTGAATATTTATTGTAACAAATAGCTTGAGCTCTTCTAAAGAATAAATCAGGTACTTTATCTTGAGCATATTCTAATGCTTCATTTATACAGGAAATTGCCTCTGAATAGTGACGTAATTCTATATAAGCATAACATAAGCACATTAGAACATATACAAGGCATGCGTTGTACGAATCTTCTACAACAGATCCATCAACTAATGGTTTTTTCTCTTCGATATCGTTATCTAATACAGGATCCAAGCTTGGTGTTGAAATAAAGCTAGAATTTTTGGCCGAGTCTTTGAATTCTAACCATCTTAATGTGGAATAAGCCTAACAATGATTAAAGTTAATAATGAATTAATAATGTATGTAATAATATTTATTTTATTATTTTTTTGGTGTCTTACGTATTGGTAATATTTTATTGCTTCTCTGAACTTTTTCTTTTTGAATAATTTGTTCCCTTTATCTTTAACATCATCATATACAAAAAATATAATTGGAAACTCTTTTTCTCTTACCTTCTTAAGATTTGAATCATCATGAGAAAATAAAGTATATTTAAGTTGTCTAGAATATCCACGAAGTTTAGAGGTTTGTTCTGCAAATTCTTTATTAGATAAACTTCCTTTTAATCCAAAGATAAAGTCGAAAGGACCAAAATAGGGTATTTCATAATAAGGATCAAAGTGTTTATTTAAAGGGTCTTTTTTTGTTTTATTCATTACAGGACATCCTCCCTTAGGTTTATCGTCATCATCACTGTCGTCTTTTTCTTCTTGATTTTCATTTTTATTATTTTGATTACTAATTTCTTTTTCCTTTTCTTTTCCAAAAGGACACTTTTTCACGTCATCTGTTAAATTATCATTAGATTTTGCATACGGGCATTCATTCATTATTTATTTTAAATAAAATAATAATAATTAGCATAATAACTTAAATGTAAAATAAATTATTATATAATTAATATTAATTAAGAATACTTAATTAACCTATTTATGAAATAAATTATTGAATAATAATGACTATATTTAAATAAAAGTTTGAAAGTAAGACTTAACAAGGAAACTAACTAATTTAAAATTTGATTATTTTCCTAGTATAAGTTATGAATATTTATGTATGGTTTTCTAAGTATAATGAATTATTATTTAGATATTTTTACATACATTCTAATATTTTATTATATAAGATGATTAGTTATTAAAGGAAAAAAAACATTATTATATATTAATATAATAATTATAAAACTTAACATATAATTATGTACTTAAAATAAATAAATTCAAATATTATTATTGCTAATATTATTTAAAATTGCAAGTGGTAATGCAACCTCTTTGAAATGATATATCCTCCCTAAGGAAGAGTTTTCTTCATGTAGTTTTTGGCGGTACTTAACAAAATAGAATTATAATTAATAATATATATTAAACTTTCATAATATTGAATAAATTCAAACAAAACTAAAAGTAATAAAGTAATAAAAGAAATTAAAAAGATTTTATCAATTAAATTTTAAATTTTAATGAAGTTATTTAAGCACATTTGCATACACAACATCCAAAAGGTTTGTAACCAGCTTTGCATTTTGGGTAAACAATAAGTCCATATTTTTCACATTGGCCCTTTCCGTTATCTTTTTCGCATCTTGAGAACATCAAGGTGTCACCCATGGGATCTCCAAATTTCCATGTATATCCATGTCCTCTGGTATAATTTACACAACCTTGTAGTTTTGTTTTGATCAATAATGTTGTAGCAAATACAGAAAGTAGTAGAGCTAATATGAATAGTTTATTCATTGACATTTATTTATTAAATATATCATAATTTAATATATATTTAAAATTGCTAAACTTCTTTAATCATTAATTTATATATCGATATACTTATATATTTATAAAAATTTTATTAAGTCTTATTTTATGCTTAATATAATCCAAGAAAAGAAGACTTATCATTTAGACTTACTAATATATAGAAAGACTTACTCATAGTGAATTAAATGTTTTTTCTCCTGATTAATGTTATCTAAAATAATACTCAACTTGTTTTTAAAATAAAGCTTGACTTTTAATAAAGTCTTTAAAAATACTAACCACTATAATTTGAATTCTCCTAAAAATGACTGTTATATTTATTCTTTAGTAATTTAACTTTTTCTTTGAATATTTTTATATCTTCCTGATTAATAAGGTCTTTTTCTATTTTATTCAATGCTAGCTAATTTCTTTTGTTTTATCTCACTCATCTTTTTAATAATCTTGTTCTTCTTCTCATTTTTTAATCATTTTATTTAAATTCCTTTTAATTTATTTTCCTTTTTAATTGCCTTACACTTTTCAAGTTATAAGCATAATCAATATTTCATTTTCATTCATTAGTTTAAATCAATTAGTAATTAGAATATTAACTTAAAATAATAATAATACATTATACAAAGAATAATAAATAAGAAAATTAAATTAACATATTTAAGAAATAATTAATTAATAAGATAATAATAACTAAATATTGATCCTTGAGAAATTAGAGTTTGACATTTGACTTAATCCAATCTAAAGTGACTGATCCTGGTCTTTCAATTGGTAATCCGTAGATTCTAGACCAAGTTAACATAGATAATGTTCCCATAGCTCTTGATACTCCGAACATAACAGTGTAGAAGTCAAATTCTTTAAGTCCATAGTGATATAATAACACTCCTGAAGAGCAATCAACATTGGGCCAAGGGTTTTTGACCTTTCCTGTGGCTTCAAGAACTTTAGGAATAACTCTTAAACATTGTTTAACCTAATATAAAAATATTAATTTGAATATTACAAGCTTGAATAAGTTGTCATTTGATAAGTACTTATCACCAAATTTAACTTGAATAGTATATCTTGGATCAACTTCTCTTAGGACAGCATGTCCATATCCGGGAATAACTTTTCCTGAAGCTAGAATATCTTCTGCATATTCTTTTAGATCTTCATCGGTTGGTTCATCTCCTAATGCTTGATTACAATCAAGTAACCATCTTAAGACTTCTTGATTGGCGAGTCCGTGTAATGGGCCAGCGAGACTAAAAATATTAATATTAATTTATTTAATCGTAGTTTATACCCATTTAATCCAGCTGAGTATGATAAATAAGGATCTGCTAAGGCGCTACCTGCTAAGTGAACAAGATGTGCTGATACATTTCCTCCTTCGTGATCACTATACAATAATAAGTAAAGTCATTAAATTTAAATGAACTTACCTATGTAAGACTAAATAATGGGAAACTAAATTATAAAATTCCTTGTTGTCTAAACCTAACATATTTGCAAAATTTCTTGCCATATCATAGTCAGATCTATTTTCTGGAGTAGGCTTTCCATCTCTATAAATATTATTGTAAATTATTGCTGCTAATCTTGGTAGTTTTGCCATTAAATCTAGACTGTCATCATAATAAGTTTCCCAGTATATTTTTTTGTTTACTCCACCTCTATAAGCCTTTGCGAATTTACTATCTTTTTGAAGTGCTAATACTCCCATAGAGAATTGAGTCATAGGGTGTACATCTTTTCCAAGAGAACTTAGTAAAGTCTCTACATCTTTTGGTATTTTAGACCTTCTGTTCATAGCACCGATCATATAAGTAACTTGTTCCTCATTTGGGATATTTCCAGTCATTAAATACCAAATCAAGGCTTCTGGATTTGGTTCATCACTTCCAAAGAATTTAAGTAGCTCGCATAATTCAAATAAGTTGTGATTTCTATACATAATACCCTATTAATTTTATTTAATGAACAATATATACTTTTTGGGCGTCTAACTTGGATGTTTCATAAAATAGTCCGGCCATTCCTCTCATACCACCCATTACTTGTCCGACAGTAATATCTCCAAGTTTCTTTGCACCATAAGTATCCTTAACTTGTTTGAATTCTTTTAGTCTTGCTGGAATAATTCTATGCATCTCATCTCTTAATATACAAAATCCTCTTCGAGAAAAATTATACAATTTCATTTATAAAATATTAATATTATTATACTGCAATTAAATAATAAATTAATAAAATTATTAATATTCAATAAATAACATAAAAAATATTATAAAGGAAATATTATTATTACAGTTTAATTCACAAATTATCCATTATTCCTACTATTATTACTATAATTGCATTTATTATTCATTAATTCAATTTTAATTTCTAATTATTTAAATTAAAGATGAATAACGCGCATTCTAGCTTAATAGAAATCAGTGAGCTAAAAAAGCAAATACCTAATCTTGATGAAAATAAAATAAAAAATTTGGAAGCTAGACTCACCGGTATTAATTTATAATGAAATTAAATAGGTCCTTCGTCTACTGGAACTGTTCCTCAGATAATTTTGACTTCGCCCGAAATGGAATTATTAAGTAATAAAATTTAATAGAAATTTTAGAAAAAGACAGTCAAAATAAAATTAATAATCAAAATATGCTGAATACGCGGAATTTGCAGCAGAATTATCTAAATTATCAAAATTTTAATGAAAATCAAGAATTATTAATAGAAAAGGCAGAGAGGAAAAAAGATAATAATAATTTTAATAGTTGTTTTTCGAATAATAAAGATAATATTAAAGAAAGAGAATTTGATTCGGAAAATAAATCGATGAATGTAATTTATATATTTTTATGTTTTATGAGTAGTCGAAAGACCTTAGTCAGTTTGCTCAAATAAAAATGGATAAGTTGGATAAGCTAGATAATATCTTTAATGAGAAGAATATTTCAAATAAATCAGGTATTTCTAGAAATTCTTTTTCCAAGAAACAAACTCCAAAAAAAGCAGAGAAAGTAATAAGAGTAAATGGAGATTCTTCAATTGAATACTTATCCGTCAAACGTGAACGAGGTTTTGACCAGCTATTAAACGAAGACGATAAAAAGTATTTATTTACAAGAGAAGACTACGACAAAAAACAAAAAGATAAATCATCAAACGAAAAACAAGAAGATCAAGATCAGGATAATAATTTGAATATAACCTCACATGATGATCAAATATTTTCAACAAGAAATCTTGACTTAGACTTTTTTAGTAAAAAGAAGACACCAGAAAAGAAAGTTAAACTACCATTAAACAAAACTTCAAAGTCAAAGAAACAAAATCAAAGCAATATTAAAAGTGAAAAAAATGACAGTAATCTAAAAGGAGAAAGAAATGAAAGTATTGCAAACAATGCTAATAGTGCTAATATTACATCAACAGGAGTTCCTCCGAGCTCACCTAATAACTTTATTCAGTATACAAGTTCTACAATAAATAAATACTTTGTAAATATATTCATTAAAAGATTTTAACTCATACTTATAACTTTTAAAACAAATATAACAACATAACATAACTTTTAGACTTCAACCACAAATATCAACACAGACAACACAAACTTAGCAAATCAATTAAAAAACTTAAAAGACAAACTCGAAAAAATAACTGAAGAAAACATCTATCTAAAGAAACTCGACTATGAAAAGTCTAGAATCCTATCAGAAAAAGACAAAGAAATTGAAAAACTTAAATACAATATAGATGAGCACGAAATACACTTACATCAGAATTTAGCTAAGATTAAAGTAAAAATATAAACATTATTTATCATTGCTTATCATTACTTTTAATAATATTAGAAACTAGAGATGCAAGTCGAACTAGATAAAAAGAATTTAATCATCCACTTACGAGAACTTGAAGAACTTAAAAGGAAATTAAATAAACATTCTCTTAACCAAAAAGGAATGCAACTTGGTAGGTATAACTTTAAATCGGTTGATAATATATGGGAAGACGGCGAAGAGTTTGTTAAAATACAAAATAAATTGAGGGAAATTGGTTCCCAGAAAACTGAATTGGATAATCTAAAGAAAAAGATAAGAAAAAATGAAAAGGAGTTAAATAAGAAAGTTGAAGAAAAGAAAGTAGAAGAAGGAGATAAAAATAGTATGATGCAGATGAATATGGGAATGGGCATGGGAATGAATAATATGATTCAAAATAGCATTATACAAAACAACCTTATCCAAAGTAATAATCTTCAAAATAATATCAATGCTCCTTTACCAAGAAGAAGAGAATCAAGCAACACAGTCAATCTTATAGCTGAAATAACAGAACAAGAATTAAATGACCAACTTGAGCTAATTGAATTTAATAAAAATCTTTTAATCAAGGAAGAAAAAGAACTCCAAAAATCTTTAAGGAAACTTGAACAAGAAAAAATCTTATTCCATTTAGAATATAAAAGAACAGTCGAGGAAGAAAAATCAAAATATGGAAAAATAGACTCAGAAGTAAGATGGACTGTTTTAGATCAAAGATACTTACTCTTAGGTCTATTGGGTAAAGGAGGCTACTCTGAAGTCTACAAAGGTTATGATCTAGAAAATCATATTGATGTTGCATGTAAAATTCATCAATTAAACCCTACTTGGGCTGAAGTAATTAAAGAGTCTTATATAAAACATGCAATAAGAGAAAATCAAATACATAAGGAAATAAATCATCCAAAAATTGTAAAGCATTATGATACTATTGAGATAAATCCAAGTAGTTTTTGTACTATTTTAGAATCGTGTGCTGGGCCAGATTTGTATACTTATCTTTTATTAAATGGAAATCTAAGTGAAAAGGAAGCTAGGATAATAATCTGTCAAATTTTAAGTGGGTTAGAGTATTTAAATAGACACAAGAGGAAAATTATCCATTATGACTTAAAACCTCAAAATATTCTCTTCCACAACGGTGAAATAAAGATTTCTGATTTTGGTCTAGCTAAAGTAATGGAAGATAATTCAGATATTGAATTAACATCAATGGGTGTAGGAACATATTGGTATCTTCCACCTGAATGCTTCGACATGAGTAACAAAACTCCTCCTGATATAAATTCAAAGGTAAAATATATTTCTAATAATATTTATTTTATTAGGTTGATGTTTGGTCAACAGGAGTAATATTTTATGAATTATTATACGGCAAACGGCCATTCGGACATGGAATGACACAAAATAAAATCCTTCAGGATAACGTAGTATTAAACGCCAGAAAGGTAGTATTCCCTGAAAATAGTTCAACTATTACTGTATCAGATGAGTGCAAAGTAATAGCTTTTATTATAATATATAGGATTTCATAAGAAAGTGCTTATCGTATAGAAAAGAAGAAAGATATGATGTCATAAGTGCATATAATTCTCCATATATAAGAGGCTATAAGAAATAAGATAGAATAGCATATAATACAATAATTATTATAATAATATATAATAAATAAATTTTATAATAATATTAATATTAAAACTATTAGTAAAAGTAATGTAAGTTTATCATTAAATAATTTATTTTTTTATATTAATTAAAGATGAATAGCGAACTTTCAAACTTGGTCAATATTTTCTTTTCACCTGATATTAATATGTGCAAGGAGATAATTACTAACAAAGATAAGTTAAGCCAAGAATCTAAGAAAATATTTGACGCTGTTGATACTAACAAAGATGGTTTAATAGATTTTAATGAATTTGCCGTATTGATAAAAGAAATCGAAAAAAAAAGCTGTAAGACTCCAGAAGAAATGGAAAAGTTTGAAAAAAATTACCTTACTCCTGAGAAGATAGAGAAGACTTTTAAAGCATTCGATACAAACCATGATAATATGATTGATACTTCAGAATTTCAAGAAATTTTTAAAGAAATGATGGAAGCTAACTTAATTGCTCATGGAATAAAATAATAATATATTATTTATTTTAATAAAATATTTGCTTATTATTTAAATTTTTAGTTTAGTTATTTATAGTTGTTGTTATTATTGATATTAATGTTAGATGTAAAAGATTGGGGATTGGGGATTGGGGATTGGGGATTGGGCCCAATCCCCAATCCCCAATCCCCAATCCCCAATCCCCATAATAAACATAAAGAAGTTTAGTTTTATATTATTATCTATTATAATATATTATTATAATATCTTTATTAA
>Ga0100378_1003504_pt1 | contig 15013 bp, 19 predicted proteins | sample CryGeymeta201502_FD_81535 | JGI IMG/M metagenome (GOLD analysis project Ga0100378, IMG submission 81535) | Groundwater microbial communities from Crystal Geyser aquifers in Utah, USA - Crystal Geyser metaG 2015-02 | ecosystem: Environmental > Aquatic > Deep subsurface > Groundwater | place: USA...
ATCTTTCCTGATCATAAACTTTATTTTAATTCTCATCTTAATCTTCATCATCTTCTTATTTAAAAAATATAACTATAACTGTTATATCATCTATTGTATTACTATCCTAAAAACATTAATTTATGAAAGCTTACAATATTCCAATTCTTACAAGCCTCTTCAATTAATTTTTCACAAGCAGTCATTGATTTACCACTTTTGTAATACTTACTAACTATCTCAACTGCTTTTTCATTTGTTATATAATCCCACAATCCATCACTGCCGATAATAATAAATTTAGAAAAAGAATCAATGCAAAATTCTTTTACATCAGGAACAGGCATAACTCCAATTGCTGAGGCGACAGTATCACCAATAGATCTTGACATTGCTAGTCCTGGGTAATCTTTCCCCTTAACAAAGACTCTAAATGGACCTTTTTCTTTACCATTCTCTATAGTTTTGTTAATAAACCCACCATCGTTTATAATTCTGTCTTTTTCGTCAGGTAAGTAAGGTTTATGATCTCTTGACAAACTGATTATTTGATAGGATTCCTAAAGAAGTATAAAGAAATAAATAAAGAAATATATTATTAAATTTACTTCAATATCCTCAACAAACATTTTATTTGCTAAAATCGCTCTTGAATCTCCTACATTAGCACATATAATTTTGTTATCTAAAACATATAATTACATTTAATTATATTATATTATAAGTATTAACTAATATTACCCATTATTAATATTAACACAGCAGTTGTCCCCGAATAACTATAATCATTTTGCTTTGATTTACTAAAATCGCTTTCTATATCAATAAAGCACTGCTTAATATATCTATGATTTTTATCAATTAGTATCTGATATATCGACTTATCCATACAATCGGTTATATGATCTTTTTTATAATTATTTAACTTATCTTTATTAAAATAATCGGTAATAAAATCTGCAGCATAATTCGAAGCTTGTTTACCGTAAGTACCGTGCCCATCTAAAACACAGAAAATCGATATATCAGATTTCTTTTTTAAATGTTTAGCACAATAGCAATCTTGGTTTATCTTAATTGAGCCGTTTGAGTTTATTCCTGATCTCGATTTAACAGAATAGTTTTGCAAGCATGAACTATTAACTTCATCTTCAGATTCAAAACTATATTCGCTTTCTAGTCTTTCTAAATTTTCTATGTAAGGATTAAAATATTGTATTGGTTAAATTATTGTATTGATTAAATTAATGTAATATATATTTACCATATTTATTATTAGTTAAGACTTTAAAGTCTTTATTTCCAAACTTTAGAGAATTTCTTGTTGATTTGGATTGATATCCTATGTTGTTCATGATTAAATTTTGGTCAGACTTTACTTTGTTTTTTATCTTATCGAATACGTTTAAATCCATAGGTTTTTGAATACTATGATTACCTCTATAGTAATTACTACTCCAATTATCTGGTGAATTTTTAATATTTGACGATCCATAGTGTCTTAAACTATTACTTCCTTTTTGGTTGCTATACTTTTCATACTTACTATCAGAATATTCTCGCAACTTATTTTTTATTCCCTTTAGGTAGTTTATTTCATTACTAAAATTTAAGTTTAATTTAAGTATAATATGTTTTATATTAATTTATTAATATAATCCTATTTACATTTCATTCTTATTCATAATAGAATTTTCTGTATCAACAATTTTTATATTCGACTTCGATGATTTAAACGTCTTAATTGGCTTAAAAGACTTATAACTGTTTATAGAATTCATACTGTTTAACGATTTGATTGGCGGTATACAACTATTACTTGTTGATTTACTTTTAAAATGACTTATTTTCATGTTTTGATCTGCAAATTTGGATAAACTTGTTGTTAAGTAGTTATTATTGTTATTAGAGTTATTTGTGTTTATTCTATCGTTATTATAATTAATATTATGAGTATTGTTTGTATTTAGTATGTTATCGTTATTATTTATATCATAATTTAAATCGTTATCATCCTTGTCTGTATTAAAGATAATAGAATTAGAAGTATTAAAATTATTAATTTCATTCAAAATACTTGCTGTCGTAGTTGTTTTAATTGGAATTAGGTTTATATTGGAATTTATTTTTTTATTAAAGTTTTGATTTTTGATTTTATCTGCGAGTGACATGTTAGACATATTAGTTATACCAGAACTTGAAAAAAACTTATCTCCTGATTTCTTTCTTATTTCAGGTGAATACAGCTCTACCTTTCCTACATTACCAGTACTACTTTTTGCAAACTTTTGATCAAACACTTTAAATTTAGAGTCTGTATTATTCTTATTTTTCTTACTAATATCAATATTATAAGTTTCAGTAAGTTTATTAAATTTATTAATCTTATTATCCTGTAACATTTGATTACTATTTTTGATATTATTAGAATTATAACGAAGCTTTAAACTTCCAATATTAGAATTGTTGGTAGTGTTGTTATCAAAGTCGTATATATTTTTGTTGATTGCGTTAAAGCTGTCTCCTCTAATAATTATTAATGTTAATGTTAACGTTAAAGTTAATTAATGAATAATATACCTTATTTTTGTAATCCTGTTCTCTTTCATCTATTTAATAACCCCTAAATAATAATAAATTATAATATCATATAATATAACTCAATGACTCAATTATTATTAATTTTACACAAAACTAATTTATTTTTCTAATATTAACAATAATTAATTCCTATTATTCCTATTATATTCATGAATGAACTATAATTATTTAATTTTTGCATTAAAATAAAAATGTTACGAATCATACGCAAAAAGTTCTCACACCATGTTAAATTAAGTCACTTTTCTGGTCCAAAAGATATTAATCTTTTAAATCATACAATAGGAGAGGTATTTCATCACACCATTACTAAATATGGAAGCCATGAAGGCTTAATTTCTGTTCATCAAAACAAACGATTTACATGGGAGGAAGTCAATGTAAAAGTTGATCAATTAGCAAAGGCAATTATTTCTTTAGGATTAGAACCTCAATCAAGAATAGGAATAGTAGCACCGAATTGTTATGAATGGTTTATTTCACAATATGCTATTGCGCAAGCAGGAATGATATTAGTAAATATAAATCCTAGTTATCAAGAAAAAGATTTAAAATACTGTTTAAACAAAGTAAAAGTAAATTCATTAATAATGCCAACTACTATGAAAACTACTCACTTTTTGCATATACTTAGAGATATATCTCCTGATTTATATCATAAAATACAAGACCCAAGAAATTTAAAGCTTTCAGAGCTTCCAAGTCTTAAACAAATTATTTTGTTAGATAACACTTCTACAGGAGAGGCTGAGAATCATAAGCATTACTTAACACATGTTAAAGAAAATCACTTAATCTCATATGAAGAATTCACAGAAGAATATTCAAAGAAGTGTACCGATGAAGAATACAAAAAGCGTCAGCATTTTATAAAGCCGGATCATCCTGCAAATATACAATTTACTTCTGGAACTACTGGACTACCAAAAGGAGCAATACTTTCTCATTATAATATTATTAATAATGGCTTCTGTGTAGGTAATACTATTAAATATAAAGCTAAGGATAGAATTTTAATAACTGTACCTATGTATCATTGCTTCGGAACTGTTTTAGGCTCATTAGCTGCTATTACAAAAGGATCTACTGTTATTTATTCAAGTCCCATCTTCGATCCTAAAAAAGTATTAGAAACAGTAGAAAAAGAAAAAGTAAGTAGTTTATATGGAGTTCCAACAATGTTTTTACAAATACTAAAACATCAAGAAGAAATGAAGAAAGATATTAAAAGTTTAAGAACAGGTGTTATGGCCGGTTCAATATGTCCTAAATATTTAATGGATAGAGTAATTAATGAGTTAGGATTATTAAATCTTACTAATTGTTATGGAATGACTGAATTATCACCAGTAACTCATCAAACTAGGATGATAGACTCTGTAGAAAAGAAAACAAAAACAGTGGGAATAAATATAGCTCACACTGAAACTAAAATTGTTGATAAAGAAGGAAAGATTGTTCCTATTGGAACTAAAGGAGAAATATGCTCGAAAGGATTTGGTGTAATGATAGGTTATTGGGAGGATGAACAGGCAACTAAGGATTGCATCGATAAGGATGGTTATATGAAAACTGGAGATATTGGCCATTTTGATGAGGAAGGGTATTTAACAATTGATGGTCGTAGTAAAGATACTATCATAAGAGGTGGTGAAAATATTTCTCCAAGAGAAATAGAAGAATTTTTAATTACTCATCCATGTGTTGAAGATGTTCACTGCTTTGCAGTAAAAGACGAAAAATACGGAGACGAAATATGCATTTGGGTTAAAAAGAAACCAGGTATGGAGTTAGACAAGAGAGAAATTCAACACTTTTGTAAGGGCCAACTAGCTCATTTCAAAGTTCCTAAATATGTAAGACTAGTTGATAGTTTCCCTATGACAATAACTGGAAAAGTTCAAAAGTATATAATGAGAGATATTTCTAATAAGATATTAGAAGAAAAGTCTGAAGAAATGTAGAAATGTAATTTTATTAGTTTTTGTTAAGAGATTTGCATTATTAATTAATTATTTAATAAAATTATAATAATAACTATATTTATATATGTATAAATATTAATAATATTTATTATTATAATAATTAAAAAATGGGAGGAAGTAGTAGTTCATTTACTTTTACCGATACACAAATTGAATTTAACCCTTATATATTCGAGCCTAAGAATGTAATATTTAATAAAAATGGTTTGAACTTTGATAATGATATGTTAATCGATTTAAAAAGTGGTTTAAAAGAACAATTAAATCCTTTCCTTGATGTAGAAGAAGTAACTAAAGATTTAGAACCACTCAATCAATTAAAAGTACTTGCTGTTTGCAAAATAGTAGAAATACTTTGGATGATATTATTAGTTACATCATTGTTTTGCATATTTATTCTTACTAATTACTTTATTTTATGTTTACAGATCTTACTATCAATTTACATTTCAAAACTTATCTTAATAATGATATCAATGTATCAAATTGATAACTATTTAAAATACTTAAATGAGTTAAAATATTCATTTAGAGGACAAAAGTGGTATTTAGAAAAATGCTGTAAAGGGAATATAGGATGTAAAGTAGTAAAGAAAATAATATTTAATCGGATTAATGATAAAATCTAAGGAATAACACATAAACAATTATACAATCGTTTAGTTTATATACAATAAATAATATACAATTTACAATATTATATTAAAGGGTTATAATATAAAAACAGAAAACTACTAATATAAATTAATTATGAAATAATTGTATTAAATAACATTATAATATAATAAAATTATATAATATATTATTTGAATTTTATATATTTTATATATTAATTAAAATAATGAGTAATCAATCATTCAAGTTCTTAGACAAAGAACTAATAGACTTAAAATCATCATTCTTTAATAATATTATCCATAATCCAGATGCCAAATTTCCTCACCAAGACGATGAAAATTTTCAATCTTTCGCTATACACATAAATACATTAGATACAGCCAAATTCTTTAAATCATTTATTCCCACCATTGAGAAATCAAATTTTAATGACTATTTTAAAGAATCAAAGTTTCAGGAGTATAACTTATTAAGCTTATGTAATTTAATGAATAAAGCCCTTGCAAAATTTGACATTTATAATAAGCAAAATATTAATGAAAGTGGTCATAATAGAAAGTTAACGTACTCTTCGCAGTTTATATTAGTTAATGATATAATTAAAAATTCTCCTGAGTTAATTTCGTGTTTGTACTTGCTTGAGTGGCAATGTTCGTTATACAAATTTAAAAATGATATTGAGTTAAAAGGAGAGGGAAACCTAGAGAATCTTATTGATGAAGATGTAAGTAAAATTATATAAGAAATTGATTAGTGTTAATATAAAATATAATATATAATTTTTAATTTTTAAATGAATAGATGATCAACATATGCATCAATAAAATAAGAAGTGGAAGTACACTTGAAGCTCAAAAGTGCTTAAACTTACATAAACAGGTAATAAATCATTAATCAGTAATCATTATTAATAATTAACTATTAAAATAACCTTTTACATTATTCTTTATTAGACCTATCTCAATCTCCTCCTTAGCGGTGGGCTAGCTTCTCACAACCTCGCAAGAGAAAACATAACAACTTTAAAGGAAATTGATTTTGATTTATATCCACAGTTTATGAAAACTGAAGAATTTTACGAATTTAAAAAGATCATCGAGAAAGAAGGAAACGAATTAAATAATCCTAATTCTTTACTAATGTATGGAAATCATAACTGGATACTTTGGCTTGTTACAAACTGGATTGGCTCTTCAAAAATGGAAAATGATCAAAAATTAAAACAACTCTTCAGCATACTTAGTGGAAATTGTCATCTGAATAACTTTAAAAAAGCTCACTCAGCAGATGTATTGTAAGTTCTACTTAATTAATAATTCCTGTTAATAATACCTGTTAATGAAATATTCAACTATTCTTTAATAATTATTTACTCATTTTTAGTTATAACTTCATCAATTGTCTTTTCAATATAAAACTAGTAGAAAAATTTAGAGAAGCAAACTTTATTGACTTTGAAATTAATCATATTAATGATAACAATTTCCTTAAAACATTATGTAATGGAGATGATTTAAACACAAATTTTCTAATAAGTCCAAATAATTTTAAATGCCAAAGTATAGATGATATACTAAAGATCTTTATCAGTAAAGAATACAATTATGTAATTACTTAATACTTAATAAATTGCATAATTTATAAATATAATTCTTTATATAATTATTAGGAAATTTACTTGCAACTACAATGCGACTTTATCTCCTTTCAAATACTTAAAATGAACAACAAGCTTGATTTTTCCATCAAAGAGCAAAAATGTATATCCAAACTTAAAGACTTACTTCTAAACGTTATTAACTTATTTAACACAAACGAGAATGAAAGTATTCTTACATATGCTAAAGAACAAATTGAGTTAATTAACAGAGAAAAAAATATTAACATGAATTATGATGCTCAAGAATATGGTAATTTAGTAAGCCAGCTATGCGTTCAAACTCAAAAATCAATAATATTATTCTTAATCTCGTTATATAGCAATAACATCCATCTATTCAACATGGAAGAAGTTTATTCGTTATTTGATGATATACTTACTAAATTTATAGAGATTCTATTTAAAGAAATGAACTTTAAAGCAAGCTACTTTGTATACTTAATTACTTTTATCCAAGACTCGAGACTTATTAAGTATCTTATTGCTGAGTATGCAAAATTGATAGCGGTACTAATAAAACTAATATAACTATATTAACTAATATAACTCTATTTATTCATATTCATATATTAATAATCATTTATAAAATAGAATAAAGACAACAGTAATAAGCTCTTTGAAGAATTCATTGCTGAACTAAGACACAACAAGACATTTCATTTTTGCATTGAGGATCTTAATACTTTAATTGCTTTAGAAACAGACCTCTACAATATTGTAAGCGGAGGTAATATTGTAGACGAAGTAATCGAAAGAAATATACGCCAAGATCTTTCAATTTCTACAGAGGATCAAAACAAAATAAGCTATTTAATAATCCTATTCGACGATGTTAATATCCTTCCAATTACTTGTTATAAATATATTCTAAGCTTACTACTAAAATATTTACTATCAAATAAATTTAATGAAGCCATATTTATACTCAATAATGAAAAGTTAAAGAATAAGCTTGATATTAATGTTATTTTGAAAGATATGAAACATACTTTTAATAATATGCTCAGTCATGAGCAGTTTTTTGAAATATTGTGTGGAACTGAAGATGTTATTAAGCAATTTGAAGAATTTATTGATGAGTTAGGAGCAAGCTTTTTATTATTTATTTTAGAGAAGATTATAGATTGTTATAGTAAATATAAAGAGTATAAAATCAAGATTAAAGATTGTAAGAAGTACTCAAAAGATATTTTGAAAAGAGATCATATGGTAATTAAGACAATAATATATTTAAAATGTTTATAGGCTGTAATGGAAGCATTTTCAGATTTTATCAAAATTTGCAAGTTTTACATATGCAGACACGATATTAACAAAGCTATGATTAATTATCAGGTACTTGAATAACTTACATTACATATCACAACTTTACATAAATTAACTATCTTCTTTAGGTCGATGACTTGTTTTCCTTAATAAAAAGATGGACATTCCAAATATTTAAATGGACCTGTGAGTTTTATACACAGCCTTTATATAAAGACGTTTTAAGTGAATCGAATAAAGATCCGTAATATTATTTATTGTTTATTATTTAATGTTTAATACTTAATGTTTAATTAAAATTAGTTTAATCCTTGTTCTTGGCTTGATTACTTTTGATGAAAATACTATTTATAAAGAATTAATAGAAACAAAATATGAAAATATTAATTTTGATATATTAATCCAGGAAAAAGATTATATATGCATGTTTGATGAAAATGAATTAGTTAGTATAGCACAATTTCTATATGAATTAATGAAAATTAACAAATCTCTATTGGAAGATGTGTTAGATGAGGAGTTAATGAATAGACTTACAGCAGAATTAGAACTATAATAATTAAAATATTTAAAATTAAAGTTTAAGTTAAAATAATAGTAGTAATATTATTTTAACTATTAATATTATTATAAAATATTTATGTTGAAAAAATATTAAAATAAAATTTAGTATATATATATAATAGATATATTGAATAATATTATTACTAAATAGTTATTATTAAGATATTAATAAATTATTATTAAATAAAATTAAAGCAGAAGAAAATCCATAAAAAATCAATAAAATTTATCAAACTCTCTTAATCCAAAGCTACAATAGTTGCCTTTTCACTATTTATTATATATTTGAAAAAATCCTCTTCAACCTTAACAACTTCAATTCTTTTACTTTGATTTACAACAACACCTTCACTATAATTATAAAACGAACTTTCTTCTCCTTTTTTACCTAACTCTAATCCTATTTGAATTTCAACTGTTCCTATCACTTGCATTATAATCTCTGCATAAAATATAGTATCTTCGTCAGGAATAATATCAAAACTATAGTCGTCCGGCGATGTTACCGAAACTAAACGGGAATACACCGATAATGGTTCAACTACAAATTGACCATTTTTAAATGAACAAACTGGAGTTTGTAACTCTTCATTACGTTTCCATGATTCATTTAAATTCTTCTTAATATCAAACGGTTTGCTTAAAAAGATTTCTCCTAGAAGACAGTCAGTTTTACCTAGGTCATATTTGTTACTCCATGTTTTTTCTTCTTTATAAATAGTTTTAGAAAAGATTTCAATACTTTTTATACAAACTAAAGGTGTTTTAGCCTCCTTTGCAAGAAGGTTTTCAAGATAGATAATATTTATTCTAGGTCTTATGAGGTTAAAAGCAGTATCTTCAATTTTAGAAGATAAATGGCCTTTTGGTTCTTTCCATGTCGGATTGATGTTAGGAATTTTAACGTTTTTGATATCGACATTATCAATTTGATTTGCAGTTTGAAGTTGTACGAATAGTTTGTAATCCTCGCCAGGTTTGTTGCTCTTTTCTGGGAAGTAAATTATGTTTGTGTCTTTAATATGTTTGTTCCCAATTTTGATTAGTTTTGCTCTGATTCCTGTACTACTTATTACAAACTCAGAGAAATCTTTCTCTGGGAAATCTGAATCTGGCTTCCAAGTACACTTAAAATTAAAAGCGTAGTTAAGACCTTCAGGAAGACCATCTAACGCACTTGTAAAACATTTATTTTCCTCGTCAAACTCCATCTTTTGGGAGTTATACGGTAAGGTACGATCACAACTAAAATAACATACAACTTCATCAGGATTAACATCATAATATGGTAAAAGAATAACAAATAAAGTTTGATTAGAATCATATTTTTTTGATAATGCTATCCATGCTTGTTGACAAATATCTTTAAACATTTGATTTTGTTCATTTAAAAAGTTAATTGTGCCTGCCTTTTTTGACTTTCTATCAGAAATAGCTTCGATATCCACAACTGTGCTGCTTTTAAACTTTTTTAGGTCTTTTACTTTTTTACCTGGGTAAGGCCCCGTAACATTTATTTGATTTAGACTTCTGTCTTCTTCGTTAAGTAAACCTGATAGGTATTTTACCTAAGGAATAAAGGAATAATATTAAGTTTAGTCATAATTGTAATATGTATAGTTATTAGTGTTTAATTATAATATTACCATGAAGACAATAGGTTCTTTTGATTTTTCGCTTGCTAGTGAGTTTAGCATTTCATTTATTGTTGTTTCTATATTGTATCTTTGGATATAATCTTTGGCCTTTTCTTTTTTGGTAGGAGATTTGTTGTCCATTTTTAATTAGTAGTTATAATTGTTATTGTTGTTATTGTAATAGTTATAATTAATTAATAAATAATGATAAGGAAGTTAAAATAACTTAATAATATAATATTTATGTTTACTATAGAAAGTCAATAACTATCATATTTTAAAATGATAAACATATAGATATTAAATAATTGTTTTAAGTTATATTAAATTAAACTTTAACTGTCATTCATTAATGTAAATTTTGTTTGAAACATTTTTAATAATATAACTAAGCTAATAATATAATAGTATTATTATTATATTTATTTGAATTATTTAAAAAGTTAATTTATTAATTTAAATTTAAATGAGCTCAATTACTATTTAAACTAATTTAAATTTATTATATAAATATGATCAACAATAACAATAACCAAGCAAATGACAAAACCGATGAACAAACCCAAAGCAACGTTAAAAATGATATAGACAATCAAGAAAACGAAAACCAATGGCCAACCGAGTTCGTAGAAGTCGACGGGGGTATGTGGGATGGCTACGGCTGCTACGTCAATCCAGATGGAAGCTTTTGGAATCCTAATGGAATTTACTTTAACAAAGATGGTATTGATTTCAACGGAGGTTTCTACGACGAAGAGTTCGAATACCATCCAGGCCCAAACTGGAACGACGCCTTACAGTGTTATGAATGCGATTATAAAGAAGGTCTTAACTCAGAAATTGATGCAAAAATAACAGAAGACATGCAAAATAAACTATCAGAAGAATACGACCAAAAGGCTCAACTATTTAAAACAGCAGAAAATAAGAACTTTGACGTAGCTAATATGTTTTACGAAGAAGAAACAGGTAAAAACTATAATGAACCTGACTATGATAATGATCTTATTAATTCTTGGTTAGAAGCAAATCTAATCCAAATGGGAGATTTAAAAATTGATGATAAGGAATGTAAGGAAAGTAAAGAAGATAAGGAAGGAAAAACACCTAATAAGTCTGATAATAAATCTGAGTGTAAAGCGTGGGCACAACCCAATGATGAAAATATTTGCCCTAACAATAGTATGATAAAAAATGTTAGTTTTGGAGATAATTTACAAACATCCTTTGCTGATATGGGAACACCATTCAAAACTAAAACATCAGAGATTTTAAAACAGGGAGGAACACCTTTTCAATCAATTTCTGTTAAGAAGGTTACATTAACAACTCCTAGAAACAGAGATAGGTCTAATGATAAGTAATTAACTTTCTATAGTGAATATAGTAGCTTATATAGGAGTTTATAGATTATAGGTATAGAACTGGCTTATAGAATGAGTTATAGAGTTAATATTATATAAATTTATAATAAATCATTTTTACAAATTATATTTTAATATATTATATTATATTATTTAATTTATTATTATAAACATAAACATATAAATTAAGCTTAATACAAAATTACAAAGTTATATATAGCTAAATATAAATAAAAATTCTATATTTACTGTTACTTATTTCAATAATTTTATAGTACCATTATCTTAGCATTTATCTATTTCCTCTTGGTGCCATTGATGATTTATCTCCAAATATAGCTTTCATAGTATCTAATTGTTTAGGATCAATCTTTTTGCTCATCTGTTGTTGTTTTAAAAGCCTATCTTGATAGTTAGGATCAGCAAGATTTTCAGAATTCTTTAACATCATTTCTCCTAAATCTTTGTCTTTCTTCTTTCTTTGATCCATTAAAAATTGATCAAAGTCTTCTGAGCGAGCTTTTTTATTCCATTCTTCTATTGCTTGTTCATAATCTTGGGCAAGCTCTCGACTAGCTTGTAAATCTTGCATCTCGTTTTCTAACGATCGAGTTTGATCATATTCTGCAACAGTTGAAACCGCTTTATTTAACATATTATATTCGTCTTCTGTTGTATTACTATCAATCTTTGCTAAGCTACTAAAAGATTTAATATTTAATTCGTTTATAGAATCTCTAGACATTTTTCTGTTTGCTTTTTGTTCCAAATCAGAAAATTGCTTGTATGGGGATGTTTTATAAGACATTATTTTATTTACTCTTGCTATTTCTGATGTGATTATATCAAAATTTTGGAGAGTTTCATCAACAAAACCAAATTCATTATATAAATGTAATAATTTATTCTGTCGGCTCATTCTCCTTATTAAGTGGTTTCCGTAAAACATTTTGTAGAGCATATTATAAAAAGAATAAGTAGTATCTGAAATATAATGGTAGTAATGGTATTCATTTAATCCTTTGTCATTCTTAAATAATTGTTTTTTTGTTATATGGTGATCTCTGTGTGGACGATAAATACCATCGAAAAGCAAAGTATATGTATAATTTTTACATATCTGTGGATATAAAGTCCCAAGTGAAAAACCAGCTAATAAATAATAAGCCATAATTAATAATATAATATATAATATAAATTAATTTAAACATTATATAATGAAATATTTAATATTAATGAATATACTATACAGTATAAAAAAATTAAAACTTAATTTCATATTAAAGACCTACGAAAATTATTTAATATATTGTATAAATAATAATTATTATATTATATAAAATATAAATGCTCAAAAATATTTATAAGGGAGATATAGTCAGAAGAGCAATATTCAACAAGAAACAAGAAAAACTCTTTAGTTTTCCTAACAAACCTGATTTGAAAAAAATGCTAGCCTACGAAAAGGACTCTGAAATAAACAAAGCATTTCTTCCAGAAACCTTTGTAATTACTTAATCATTTAACATTTTATATCTAATATTAAAAGACTAAAAGACATATCGGGCCGACCGCCGAAGAAACTAAAAAAATGCTTACTAAAATAAATACTGAGTCACTAGAGCTACTTATAAAGAACACTGTCCCAGATAGTATTCATATAGACAAAGAAGGATTAGATAAATTAGAGTCATACTTTGGAGAGCCAATTAGCGAAGAAGCAGGTTTAAAATTTATAAGAGGACTAGCCAATAAGAATAAAGTTTTTCAAAGTTATATAGGGTTAGGCTATCATCCAACAATTGTCCCATCAGTTATCTTAAGAAATGTGATGGAAAATCCAAGCTGGTATACTTCTTATACTCCTTATCAAGTACTTTTTATTTATTTATTTCTATAATATAATTATTTAGGCGGAAATATCCCAAGGAAGATTAACCTCTTTACTTAATTTCCAAACATTAATTTCAGAATTAACTGGTTTACCTTTTGCAAATGCCTCGTTGTTAGATGAAGCAACTGCTGCCTCCGAGGCAATGTATATGGCTTACAATTCGTTAAATGGAAAGAATAAAGACTTTTTCGTAGACAAGGAGATATTTCCCTTTATAAAAGATACAATTAGAACGAGAGCTTATTTTATTGGAATTAATGTATAATTTAGCTTATAATTTACATGATTATAATTATAATATTAGATCGTAGAAGACGATTTCGAAACATGCCACTATTCAGAACATAACTTTTGCGGAGGTATTGTACAAAACCCAAATAATAGTGGAAGAATCAGAGACTACTCAATCTTTTCAGAAAAGATGAAATCATTAGGAGCTATGTCAATCATTTCTTGCGATATAATGAGTTTACTATTATGCAGAACTCCAGCTGAAATGAATTTCGATATTGCAGTAGGATCATCTCAAAGATTTGGAGTCCCTATGATGAACGGAGGTCCTCATGCTGGATTTATATCCACAACTGATGAATATAAAAGAAAACTTCCAGGAAGAATAATAGGTCTAAGTAAAGATAGATTTGGCAACCCTGCAGCAAGACTTAGTTTACAAACAAGAGAACAACATATTAGAAGAGATAAAGCTACTAGTAATATCTGTACCGCACAAGCATTATTAGCCAATATGTCAGCTTTTTATGCAATTTATCATGGAAAAGAAGTAAGAATTAATTTAAATTAAACTTATATACTTATTTGCCTATTAACATACTTATCTTACTGTAGGGTTTAATAAAAATAGCCAAAAGAATTAATTTGTTTGCATCTATATTAAACAAGGAATTACTTTTAATGGGATATAGACTTCCATTTAAAATTGAAGACATATTTGATACTGCCTTTTTCTATTCAAAAGAGTAAGTAAATGATAATAATAAAATAATAATTAATTTATAATATTAGTCCGAGTGTCTATGTTAAAGAATTTGAAAAGTATGGAATTAATATTAGAGTAGTATCTTCAAACTCAATCAGTTTATCTATCAATGAAACTACTACACTTTACGATTTAGAAATTATATTAAAAGTATTTGCTAGCTTAAGAAGAAATATGGAAAATTATACAGTTGATTTTAAAAAATATAATAACCTCGAGGTTGATATACTAGTAAACAGACATAATAAAGACTTTATGAAACAAGATATATTCCATAAACTATCATCTGAGTCACAAATTATGAGATATATTCACTCATTACAACTTAAAGATATTTCATTAACCAATTCGATGATATCATTAGGAAGTTGTACTATGAAATTAAATGCAGCAACAGAAATGGTAACATCATATACATAAACATTAATCTTATAAAACTTAATTATAA
>Ga0100378_1003510_pt1 | contig 15002 bp, 12 predicted proteins | sample CryGeymeta201502_FD_81535 | JGI IMG/M metagenome (GOLD analysis project Ga0100378, IMG submission 81535) | Groundwater microbial communities from Crystal Geyser aquifers in Utah, USA - Crystal Geyser metaG 2015-02 | ecosystem: Environmental > Aquatic > Deep subsurface > Groundwater | place: USA...
CCGTAAGCATATTCTTCTTCCGAGTAACGCTGTTCCCACATTGAATTTCCACTGGCGGCGGCGGCATCCACGCTGGTACTCATTGTGATGATAGAGGGCCGGACCTACTGAGTGATATGAATTGTTTGGGAGAGAAAGAAGTGGTCCGGCTAGAAGAGAGCAGACTGGAGCTCAAGGTAGGATAAAAACGACGGAGGTTCATTCCTTTTCGATGAGCCACGTTTGTGAGCTGTAGGCTGTAGGCTGCAGATCAAATTTCTATTGAACTCCAAAAGAAAGATAATAGACAGACTACAGACTGTACTTTTGCGAGTAGAGTACCTGGTAGCTACTACTACTAAGTCTACTACACCAAAACGTAAAAGCGTAAGTACTGCGGTACTCTAGTATTTACTAATCGGAGATCTTCTATGCATTGGGCCTTCTGCACTCGTCGGAGTTTCTGTATTGTTGCTTGCCTGCTGTAGCTGTGTAAGCTTGAGACTCGAGACCTTCCAGATGACTCAAAAGGCCGCAAACTTGGCCCGTAGGACAAGGCGCGGAAATTATCTTAAATGGAAACGCGCCATTTATGATTTGCTGTAGATAGACTCTGCTAGTACGCTCGCGCTCACATTATCATTTTTCCGCAGAGAAAGCAGATTACCAGGTTAACAGACAAACTTGCAGCATTGGTCTGGTACTATTACTGTGAAGTAAAGCACCCATTCCATTTCACACAATTGGGTCTACCATTATTATTTTTCTCCTTCCAGTCTACTACTTTAGTACGAATCGGTTCTTGCCATAAATCTAAAACTTAAATTTGACACAAAAGCTGGCAGAGCAAAAAGCATTAGTTTTCAGTTTCCACCATGGCAACTTTGCACAGCAACACCATCCGCACCTCCCCGGCAGCTGCAGTTGCAGAAGCAGATTCAGAAGAATCTGCTAGGAGAAATGTGGCAGTTGCTGCCACAACTCCACGAAAAATGACTCGCTTGTCAAAATTTACCTTGAACGATATCCAGAACCTGACATTTCCTCGGGCCTGTTGCATCCAACTGGAAGAATCTGGTATATTGTGGCCTTGCCTTTATTTTCCGTCCTACAATGCCATGATTCAGGAATTGGAAACGAGTGGATTTGTTACGCAAGAAGATGAGATCGAAATTGCTCTGAGTATGTTCGAAGCTGAGAATGAACAAAAAATAAGTGCACAGGACGATGGAAGCATGGTACCACTTGTTTTGCTCGTATCTCTAAACAAAGTAATTCTCAAACCCGATGAACACAAAATGACCTACTTGTCCAATGGTGTCGGTCAGATGATCGGTACGAAGGACCCGCTTCTATTTGCAGCAATGAGGAATGTGAGTGCCGCTGTAGGAAAAACTTCAAGAACGATTTCTGTGGCTGGTCGTCTCAAACGCCCGGCTCCTGTGACTGAAAAGGCAAATGCAGTGAAAGTGCAAGCTACCCCTACCACCAAGTCAATGGCTGATACTAGTGCATTGGCTACCTGCACCACCAGCAAAGCTACAGTGCCGGTAGCCACGGCCACATCCGCTTCTGAATCTCCAGCATTGGATAGAAAGCATGACACAGAAAAAGAAAAGCTCCCAGAAGTTTCGCCAGGAGGAGACAGTGTGCAAATTAAGAGCAGCAGTAACAAGCGGGCGAAGCTTTCTGAAACCACCGAGGAGATGCCCGAGTATAAGAATACGACCGACGCTGGAAAGCAATTCGAGGTAACTCAAACATCTAACACCCCTGCTGCGTCAAGCCAGGGCGAAAATCAAGACGAATTGATGGCTGATGCTCCCGCGAAAGACACTTTATCTGAATCCGCGACTAACACGGCGACTACAAAGGCGAAAGAAGCCACCGAAGACAACAGTGCACGAGGACATTTGAAGTCCACTGAGTCTAAACTTGGAAAACAAGACATCTCAAGCGTCGATAAGGAAAGGAAATCGAAACCGAATTCGAATGATGGCGTAGAGACCAGTGCAATTACTATGAATAGTTACAAGGAAAGAGCTGCAAATAAGAATTTCACCAGCACGGCTCATGACAAGCCAAAAACGAAGGCGTCGACCAAGGCAGTTCAGACGCCGGCCAAAGCAAAGACCTCCAAGACCAAGGCTTCAGGCGAGAAGCAGCCCAAAACCTCAGCTATCCCCAATCCCGACAAACCGGAGGCTAAATCGCAAGTCATATTCGATGTCCTACTTGACGACGAAGAACGCAAGATACCAAACTGGTATGACGTCCGCGATCTACTCAAGAGTGCTGGATTTGTGGAAAGGGCCTTTAATCACCCCACGGATGCTGAGTTTTATTTCCCTGGGGCAGATCCTCGCAAGGGTGGTTGCCCGATTGAAGGTGAGACTTTCTTCAAAACTATGGACGATTTTAAAGCGAGACTCTGTGCGTATGGACTTGGCGAAAACGTCGATGCAGACCTCATCGATCCTTCCACCCCTGAGGGTGCCAAATTAGAACGATGGATTCGACTTTCAGCGTTTGCACCGCAGATTAAACAGCGGCAGCTCCTTTCAGAAGCCGGGAGCCGGATATTCGACTTCAAGGCCGCAACAGAGCTGGGATTTGCGTATAGAGGGGGTGCCTATGGTTTCCCTGACGCCACACCAGGAAGTGTCTGGGCACCACAAGGCACCCCTCTTTACTTTGATAACGAGAAAGACTTTCGAATGCATTTGAGTCGTTTTGGTTTTCCCGGGAAACACGATTTTGGAACTTTCAGTGACGACCAACTGTCTCGATTTGTTCTTCCTTTGGTTTTTATGGAACGTGATCTGTTCAATCCATGCCCGTAAGTTCAAATTTTCCTTCCTGTTTTGTTGTTCATGCCTTTTGTCGCCTTGCTCAAGAGACTTGCATTTATTTATTTTTCAACAACAGAGGTACAGGGCGTCGTCGTAGCGCCAAAAAAGCTGCCAAAGCCGTCGCATCTGCTAAGAAAGCCAACATGCCTCGACCTGTTCCTGCAACAAAGGCAAGCGTGTTGGAAACTCCATTGGAGACGTCCGAGCCGTTGTCGTCGAGCCCGTCCAAATGCGACAAGAATGCATTGGAAGACTGTAACCGGAACCCTCCTGGGAAAGCCAACCGTTACAGTCTGAAAGGTCGCAACATAAATGATGAGATCGAAGAAGCTTCAAATGATGCTAGCAAGCTGCAGCAGTGCCTGACTAAGTTAGAGAGCACCAGTCCATCTAGCGATACTTGGCTTGGAAGCCCAAATAACCACTTTCAAGAAAATGCCCTTAAAGTGAGAAGTCATTTGGATGAGATGGTTCGGAGTCGTGCTCCGGGTACTTTTGGCAATACGAAGAATTCCCTGTACATTTGTGGTACTCCAGGTATAGGAAAGACAACTGCTGTGAACTGGTGTTCGGAATATTTGATAGCAACGAACAAGGTTGAGAACATACTGGGCGACACAAGTATTGATCTTGTTGCTGTCAACATCAATTGCTCTCAGTTTTCCTCTGGAGGTGAGAGCATGAAAAAGTCATTTTATGAAAAGGTCTGGTCCGAGTCCAATGGCGACCGACGCCGGAAATCCAAAGGTGACTCTGAAAAGGCTGTCGCAGACAGTCTCAAGACCAAGAATCCTCGTGCTGTCAAGAAGTTCATAATTCTTGTTCTAGATGAGATCGACCAACTTGTTGACGATACTTCTGATGCTCAGAATCCCAAGACTGCTGGGGAGAAATTACTTTGCCATCTTTCCAACTGGGCAACTGACGGCAAGATGAGATTTGCCATGATCGGAATAGGAAATGCCATGAACAACAACAAATACAGACGGGTTAACAAGTTTGCGTCGGTAAGCATTTGTGTTGCGACTGATGGTCGTTTCTGTGATGCTATGGCCCTTTTCTGATATGTTCTTTGCCTTCCTTCTATAGTTTCAGCACACTATTTCCTTCCAGGCTTTCGACGAAGCCGACATTGAACAGATCCTCCGATTTCGCTTGAAAGATTCCAGCGTCGTGCACCCAGCCGCTTTTACATTCATTGCTAAGAAATGGTCTTCGGGAAGCGGAGACGTTCGCAAGGCCATCGAGCACATGACTACTGCCATAAAGATTGCTAGGAGCCAAGCCCATAACCAAACAACTGTTGAGTCTCAGCTTCTTACAGGAGCTCCGAAGCAGGGACAGTACCTTGTCAGTATGAAAGATGTCATCAAGGTGCATGGGGCAGCCTATGCAGAGCTATCCAAGTGCATTGCTGATTTGCCCTTGTATTCTAAGATTGCTGTGCATGTTGCTGCAAATCTGGCCAAGAACAGCAATGAAGGGGAAATTTTTCGTCGAGATTTGCTGCGGGATTTCATTAGCTTTTATACGGAAAATTTTAGCGAAGCCATGGACATTGGAGACGCTGGCCCTCACATTGACGGACTGTATGATATCGGAATTGCAAGTATCAAATTTAGTAACTCACATGACAGTGGCGATGACACCTTCAAGTTCAACTATCTGTCACATGAACTTGAAGAAGCGGCATCTGTTGCGTTGAAAAATGATGGCTTCTTCTCTCGTTAATGGCTCTTGTTAGATGCAAAGCAGGGGTGGAGAGGAAGCTTTGTGTCATTTATGGTCGTCAACGCGGGTAGCAATATATATTTATTCTTAGTTATATACGTCTCTGAAAAGTGTTGAGCTATGTGCTGTGCTATTAGCAACCATAAAAGTGTCGACTATCCCTGTCCATCAACCTTTCGGTGACTTCCTTCCAAAGTTGGTACCCCCGACGAGAAAGATGCAGCAAATCATGGTCAAAGTAGCCTTTATCGGGCATGGCCTTTCCTCCCAGTGTCGCTCCTGGCTGCTTTCCACTTTTACCGCAAAACATGACGAGACAGTCGACGAAGGATACTTGTTGGAAATGCGCTGTCCTTTCTGGTCTAGCGTCCTGCATTGCAAGTACATGTTTCTTGCAGGCCCGTTCCATGGCCATGGAGAGTTTCGCATATTGTTTCCTACAATTGGCATCATATTCCAACCAGGGTTCGAATTTTGGTCCCAAAACGATTAAATGACGTTTCACATCTTTGGTGGCTTTTTTAGGAGGTTTTATTTGCGGTAAGGGAGCCATCATTTCCAACAGTTTTTGAAAATTTATAAGAGTTTCATCGAGCCGTACATTCTGACCTATATCATTTTCTCCGGCACAAAAGATAACTGTCAAAGTTTCAGTGATGGACGATGGTTTGCATTTTTCCTCCAGAAGCGACTCCAATAAAGGCAGTACTTCTTGCAGTGTTGCCCCGCTTTGCCCGAATATTTCAGTGCCTGGTCTTCTGGTAACATCTTTCCTGTTTGATGGCAGAGTAGGCCATAAATCTTCAGGCCATCTCGCAACATCTGAGTCTCCCACTAACGCTATCACATGAGTCTGCTCTCCTGTCGTCCTTTCACACGTGATTGTCATGATGATTTCGTTATTATTTTGGTCTGGATGGAGTTCGACCACTAGATTTAGTTGTGGGCAAAGAAAATCCTCTGGTTGCAATTTGAATGCGTATTTGGACGCACATAAGATGTCAACAGAAATAATCGTCACTTTAAAAACCTGGTTCTGACTTTTCTTGCTCTGTTATTAGTTCTAGTAGACTAGAGTAGCTCTCTCTCTCCAGGAGCTGCTGTACTAATGGTAGTAGCTAGTTATATCTACTCTAGCTAGTCAAAATGAGCTCCTCCGAAGTCCGAAGTAGCCTGTCTTGAAGTACTCCGGCTGGATTGAACATAGCATCGACGACGTATGAGATATGCGCGTTACTTATTTCTATGTTTCATGTACTGCTGTACATGTCATTGGGGATAAGGGTATCTATCGGTGATGCGTGAAGAATCACTATTAGCTAGCAGATCGCCCATTTGATCTCTCGGTTTACACGGCAATCAAAACAAATGGGTCCCCCACCTTGGCATTGATGACTCGATTCATCATGCCCAAGTAGGAATTCATTGCTTTCTTAGCGTTACTGTAAGCTCTGGTTGCTTCCTTGGAGCTGGATGCCGAACGAGCATCCATCATCTGCAAATAGATTTCGTTGATGTACCATCGCGCTAAGAACAATTCATTGGTGGCTCCTGTATTTTCTGAAGCCAAAAAATTATTTGCCAGCAGTCCCATAGGCCGCAGTGCATATTCTGCCGTATTGGCTGGATCTGGAATGGCAGTAGCAAAATCGGCGCTCTTGGCAGCATTTTCCAGGTTTGCCAAGAACTCTACGCCACTGCGAACACGGCTTCCGTACTTCTTCAAGGCATCATATCTTTGTTGAGATGGTGTGAATGGCATTTTCTTTGGAAAGTCGGTACTGCCAGGCTCAATCCACGGTGCTGCTACTCCGAATTTGAAGTAGTGGTCCTTGTCGAAGATGACATTGGAGTTATCTTGCCGACGCGAAGGAGATGCTTCGGAATTTCCAACCTGAACACCCACATCGCGATCTACAAGTGACCCACCAGCTGTGAAGGATGCAGCCGAGGCAAGATCTGGCCTCCAGCTCAGGACAGCCGATCCTGCTACCACCATACCTGTAGAAAGGATTATTTGTTGAACGGCAGCTCGTCGGTCTAGCAGTAGGGCCTCAGTTGATGCCAGTATTGTCGCATCCTGGCTCGTCCTTGGTTGCAGTAGAGGTGCAAATGCTGACAAAGATGACAGCAAGCCAAAAAGACAGATCAAACTAAAGGTTTTGCTCATGGTGCAGTTCGTAACGCATTCCGCTAATAACAGAGTATTATTGTTGGGTTTTTTTTTTAGTAGTTTAGTCGAGTCTACTAAAAAAAATCCGATCCAAAATGCCATCTTGAAACATCCGTGCGTGGTCAGGCCTCAAACCACCACTACGAGCGCGTAGGTGCTCCGACAGGTTCCCACGATTTGATAGTACGTACAGTAGTGTGTACCCCTAGTACTGTAGTATTCGATATTCGATGTATTTCGGAGTAGCTACTACTGTACTAGACTAGTACTCTGGCTACTAGTAGCTAGTAGTAGCAGTAGAATTCCGGAGTAATGATTATACTCCCTGTAGAATACTGCACAGCTAGTAGTATTTTAGGCACACTACTGCCGTTCTGTACCCTGAACTCCAGTATGAGTACTCGTTCAATGGAATAACGAGGTTACCTGGTAGGCTACTAGTAGCTAGAGTACTTCAACTACTCGTTCAACGGAATAACGAGGATATGCTAGTAGCCATAAAGTGTTTTACTACTCGTTCAATTGCTCTGTGAGATGCGCAATTGATTTGTGAAGGGTTACGCAACAGGAATATTTGAAATATTGCCATCTTTGTGAAGAGTTCTTGTTTCGAGCCCACAGCTAGTAGCCTGCTTATACGTGGTACACAGCAGTACAGGGCATATGCCATCCCACCTACAACTATTTCAAACCAAAGCAGTATCATGTTATCATGTTTGCTACTCGTAATAAAGAATAAGGTATACAGCATGCTCTAGTGCGTAAGTTGTATAGGAGATGGAGAGTTCAAGAAGAAGCAAATAGTAAAGGCGGAGGCTGTTCTGCTCGCCCCAGTGCTTGGCTCAAGCCGTACTGGCGCAATGAAGAGACGTCATCAAAGTGTTCAGGAGGATCTCGCTGATCATTCCAGCCTTCAATTGTGGCAGATCCGTTCCAGAATGGAGAAGTGCAGAGGAAATATTTCTGATCTCTTCCGAGGCACCCCCGGCGTCTGCATCGCAGGAGGAATGAACAAGCTGGAGATGAATGTGTGCTTGATTGTTCAGAATCGACAGCTTCAAAGCTGCCATGTCGGCGTCACCATGCTGCGGAAAGTTCTGAATAATGTCCAAACCCTTGGCGTACATGCTGTTAGCGGCACGGTAGAACTTGGATGATCCTGTCACGGCAGCTCGCTGGTGGTAGAGGAGTGCCAAGTTGAAGATGATGGCAGAGCTGTAGTAGCTTACGTCTAATTCCATAACGACACCGGCGGTTGGAGCGATCTGCGTTCGTGGCTCGAAAAGAAGGAGAGAGTTGTAGATGCAAAAGCATTCAACATCTTTGGAGAATGGCAAAGCAATGGCGGAGACAGCTCTCCTTGGCAGATTTGAAAGTTGACCGACAGTTCCGGTGCGATCTATGGCATCGTCCCCCGTAAGATGGACCAGAATATCTAACGCTTGGCGCAAGACGGTACTAGCTTCGATGACATGACCTTGTGCAGCCAGAGCAATCGCGTCCCTATTAAGGCGAGCGGCTTCGATCAAGAGTGTTTGGGCTGGGGAAAGCATCGTTGCAAGTTTATATTTGCTATTCTTGGTTGGCAGAGGCAACGCTTTATAAATTTAAAACTTGGTTTTGTGGACTTCGAAATTGTACCGCACTAGTCTAGCTAGTAAAGAATTTTAATGATGGGTGGTAAAACAGCAATTTAGCCTGGCCTGGCCTCTTGCTTGGCCTGGTCTGATTGTTACTAGTACCTAGTACAGCAGTAGTAGTCAAGCAATACTAGTACTACTAGTCTAGTCTACTCCTCCTATTAGCTACCGTAGCTACTGTAGTAGATTACCAGTAGCAGACCACTCTACGTACGTACTCTAGTAGTAGTAGGCAGTAGTAGACTTTAGTACTCTAGTAGTAGTAGTAGTAGTAGTAGTGGTAGTGGTAGTAGCTACCACTCCTACTACTAATAGGCCTGCTCTCACTAGCTAGTAGTAGTAAAAGTAGTACTCTGGACCTGGTATGAATGAAGCCAATTATTTATTGAAGGTGCTCTTAATTTGCACAACTACTACCACTCGTACTACTACTGTACTAGCTACAGTACCTGGTAGTACGGTAGTCTACTACCATGGTACTAAGTGCTACTAGTAGTAGACTAGCGACCACACATACCATACCAGATACGTACAGTACGGTAACAGTAACATTCTCAGTATTCACTTTCTCAGTCTTGACCTTTACGATGCACCAATCGAGTGGTAGTAGACTCTTACATTGCTGGTGGTGACCAGTAAAATAGCTACAACTAGAGACCCTAGCTAGTACCATACCTGGTAGCTACTAGCTACCAGGTACTTGTAGTACCAGGTACCAGGTAGCAGCTACTGTACGTATTATTGTAGCTTAGTGGTCAGAGGACTCTTGCTTCTTAAAGTCAACTAATACTACCTGGTTGACTAGGTACCAGGTACCAGCTACATGGCCAGTACCTGGTACCTGGTATCTAGAACTACCTACCAGTACCAGATAGCTAGTAGTAGTAGAGAACTCAACTAGTGCCACCAGTAATGGTACCAGGTACTGTAGTAGAGTACCACTAGCTAGTAGTACTACGAGCTACCGTAGTACTCCGAGTACCCGGTACTACTAGTAGTATTGGTACTTCAGCTACTCCGCCGAAGAATAAAATGTGAAACAGCTTCTGTATTAGACTACTAGCGTATTACCAGTAGTACCAGTAGTATTCAATATTCAATAATACACCTGGTAGAAACAGTAGTAGTTGTGCTACGATGCATACCTGGTAGGTACTACTCGTACCGTAGCTTTTATGAGGGGTACTGGTAGTTTGTGTTTGCAAGCTTTGTAAATACCGCTAGTGTACTGGTAGACTAGCTAGTAGTAGTAGTACTACGGCTGTTAGCAGGAGATCGATCGTAAAGAAGTCGAGTGAGCTGCTGATCATCTCAGACGTACCGGAACAAGTGTCTTTTTTTAAACGGCCGAATTTTTTTACTGGTTGGTGATTTGAGATCTTCGTACTCCTACTAATACCAGGTACGATAGTAGACCCTACAACTGGTAGTACTGCCCGGGGGGGAACCTTTCTCTGGCTCTGCGATGGTCACTGACCATGAACAAATTAAATAATAACGCTGTATTAGTATTTCTGTGGAAGCAGCTCACTGGTGCTAATGTTATTACAACGTTAGAAAGGAGTGAATGTTTTGAAGGAGTACTTCTTACTCTAGTACCAGGTACGGTAGTTGTAGCTACTATGGTACCTGGTAGTAGAGAGTATTACTATTATTTCTACTAGTAGTCTCGAGTCGATGGATTGTATGATCGGAGCGACTGTTAATTTCCTCTAGTAGCAGGTAGTAGTAGTCCACCACTCCTACTACTACTACTAGTAGCCACAGTAGCAGGGGATCTAGTCGTGGCATGGGTTTCAAGTTTTACATTCTTTTTTAGGCCTATGCAGACGGGTTGTGATACTCCGTGAGCGTTGTCAATGAAATGGAGGCAAGTGGAACGTAAAGAGTGCTACTACTCTAGGTAGCGTAATAATAAGATGCTCGTGGATGCGCTTGATGCGATGCTAATGGAATAGATCCAAATTGCATTGTCACCTCCCCGGTTTGGTTGGCCTGGGGCGTCATCGTCTACTCGGTACTAGTCTACCAGTAACAGCTATTCTCAAGAGAGGAGCAGAGGGAAGAGAGTCTGCTAGTCTACTACTAGTAGTAGACGGAGTGATAGCATTTTGTAACAGCAACTTGTTTTTTGCTTTTACTCAATGCTTTGTTAGTTCGTTGTTCCAAGTGGTTACTTCTGGCAAAGTAAGTAGCAGTAGGGTAGGGCCTTTGAGAGCATGCCAGTCCAGCTACCAGTAGCTCCTCGTACGTGACGACTAAAGTGTTTCCCGGAAACTAGCTACTAATAAGCTAGCTCGTAATGCAGCCATCTAGGAAATCTATTCAGTATTGGAGAAACAAATTTATCAGCATAAATTAGCAGCGATTTTGTGTTGGATCTGTTCCCTTAGTCTCTGCCACAGACTGGCATCCACCTCAGAAAGATGTTTCACTTTGGTGCATATGGAATTATTTAGCTTTTAGGATTAGGGTTGAAAAAGAAGACTCGTTACGAGTATGGCTGAGTACAGTAGTAGTCTAGTCTACTACAGTAATAACAATAAACAAAACAAGAACGAAGGATACTACTATGTACAATGAATCCATCATTCGTCTTACAATGCAATACCTGTGCTGACTCGTATTACAGTTAATAATCGAGCAAAACAATTCTCTTGAAGGCTGGCCTAGAATTGTTGCCTCTCGAACGAACAACGAATCAATAATCAATAAGCAGGCCCCCCAAAAAGTCAAAGAAAGTGAACGAAACTTCTTCCACTGGCTCTTCGAATGATAATTGGGATCGGCGGCGACGTGAAAACAAACCACACGAAGGTGATGGCACCATTGCTTTGAAAGACCTGTTCGAGCCTATGTCGAAACCAAAATCTAATTCTTTTGCTGTAAAAGAAATTCTGCCAGGTTCTGTCTGGGTCGTTCCTGACTTTCTGCAGGCTAGTGAATGCCAGGCGTGGATTGACTTTGTTGACGAAGGCGGCACAGCCGCGGCAAGTAGCAAGACTCGCAAAAGTAGGCTTGAATACATACAGCATCCTGCGACGAAATATGTGGCCAATCGAGAATGCTTTCGGTGGCAACGAAATGATCCTTCCGTAGCAAAAGTGGTGTTTGACAGAATGCAATCAAGCGGAGTTTTGAGAGAGTTGCAAGCCAAGGTTCAATTCGGTTCTGTCTCCTATGGTCCATGCGCCTGCAATCCCAACATTCGAATCTACAAGTATGACAAGGGCATGGCGTTTGGAAGGCACGTTGATGGAAGTCATCACGTAGAGGGAATTGGTATGACCGAAGTCACGGTACTTGTCTGTCTATCCGACTGTCAGGGAGGATCTACACGATTCTATCCTGCCAACAGTGGGAAGAACGCCAAAAGTATTGCATTTGCGCCACAGAAGGGTGCCTTACTGGTCCATGTTCATGGTGATCGATGTCTAGAGCACGAAGCAGACCCAGTGGTGAGCGGGTTAAAATACATCTTGCGCACTGATATAGTGTACGCGGAGTAATTCGCTACATACATTTCTAAATCATCTATTTGGTCACTACATACATTTATGCAAGATCCAGACTCTAGTTGTCGTGCATGATTACTGGGGCACTGTGGGTGCTTGGTCCAGCATATCGTGTCAAACCAATCGCAGAAGGCATCGACAACGCCGTGGCAACTGGGTTGCCTATCCGGCGCAGCTAAAAAGGAAAAGAAAATAAATGATGTTTGATAATGGAACGAAAAGCTTGCATTATTTCGCGTTTAGCATATCAAAGATACTACCGATTACCCCAACAACGCTGTAAACACATCATCTTAGCCAATACAAATGGATAGCAGTACATTCCATCCGTGCAGAGGATCACAGAATACCATAAATATGCAGGTATTCGTCCAGCTTGCTTCACAGAGTACGATGCCTTTTGCCCCCATAAAGATAAGCTTGCCACACCTTTTTTAAATAGCTCCTTGAAATTAATTACCGCTCAAAACTCTGCGTTGTCGACGATAAGTGCGCGTCGTCGTTTCCACCCGAGGAGCACGAAGTGGTCTTTTTCTGAGAATCCTGGTTCTGTCTTCTCCTCGATACCTATCGTCACTTGTACTGTAAAAGACAGCAATGCCGTTGTCGTCTAATGCATCCTCTGCCAACGCGCGTCTGTTGTAGTCGCCAGAGAAGGGATCACTGGCCGAAAAAAAGCTGCGACTGTAGTCAACACCAGACTGGGCAGACCTTCGATTCGAGCCTGCTGTGTTGTATCCAACGTCGTCACTCGCGCTACCTCTATTTCGACGTCCATTTCCATTAGACCTACCTCCGTCGCTAGGCTTGCCAAAGCCAGTATGGGGACCACTGTTGTCTCGACCTGATCTAATATTGTAATGATTGTACCTGTTGTCATTCCAGGAACCATTGTGGTTCGATCTTGATCCGCGATTCGAAGACCAGTAGGATCCCGAGCCATGAGAGCCACTTCCCGAGCCTGAATCTGAGTCGTTGCAGTAACCTTTCCCTCCCTTACTTTTGGATTTGGACTTAGACTTCAACTTTTTTGATTTTTTACAGCTTTTCCTGTAACTCTTTGAGCTGCCGTCAAAGAATCCATAAGCTCCTTTTTTACTCTTCTTTCGAGAATAAAAAGCGACGAATGAGCGAGAGACCATAACATAAGAACAATATCTGAAGATAATTTTTTACGGAAATGAGCACGTACCTTTTTTGAGTAGCCGCTGCCTCCCCCCTTTTGTAAGAAACATATTTGTACGCGTTTTAGTGATGCGCAGAGAATTAACAAAAGCAATGAACATTCGGCACAGTCGTAGACGCACCTTGCCTCCACTTCCAAACAAGGACTTCTTTGACTTGCCCGACCAGCTTCCAAACAAGGACTTTTTACTCTTCTTTTTCTTGGAGGAGCCAGAGGCACTTCCAAACAAGGACTTTTTACTCTTCTTTTTATGAGTGGATACTGATCCTCCTCCTTTGCCTTTCCCAGATGCACTACCAAACAAGGACTTTTTACTCTTCTTTTTCTTGAAGGATGATAAATCTCCTCCTTTGCCTTTCCCAGATGCACTACCAAACAAGGACTTTTTACTCTTCTTTTTCTTGAAGGATGATAAATCTCCCCCTTTGCCTTTTCCAGCTGCACTTCCAAACAGGGACTTTTTACTCTTCTTTTTCTTGAAGGACAATGAATCTCCTCCTTTGCCTTTCCCAGATGTACTACCAAACAAGGACTTTTTACTCTTCTTTTTCTTGAAGGATGATAAATCTCCCCCTTTGCCTTTTCCAGATGCACTTCCAAATAGGGACTTTTTACTCTTCTTTTTCTTGAAGGACAATGAATCTCCTCCTTTGCCTTTCCCAGATGCACTTCCAAACAGGGACTTCTTGCTATTTTTTTTCTAAAGAAAGAAAGAGAAAACAAAACAAAATTTAAAAAACCGGAATGATCTACTGTGTCTCAAACAAACTCAGTTGCACCAAAAAGAAATAATTGTTGAGATCATACCTTGAAAGACGAACTGCCTTTGGATCCTGTCATCCCACTAGCACTGCCGCCACTGGCCTTTTTCTTCTTTTCAAAGGGCCAGAGAAATAGTTCACGATCACCTCGCACATTTTTTGGATCCGCAAGTTTATTAGAGATTTTTGGAGGATGGCGTCGATGGCTGCCAGAGTGTCGTCTGGATACCGGTCTGGCAATTCTTCTGTCGGAATGGTTAGAGTTGTAATCGTCGTTTTCTGCAAACTTGGAATCATCGCTCCTATCGTTCTCTGGATAATAGTCATCCTGATCGACAATATCTAATTTCTCTTCGTCATCCTCAAAGTCCAAACCACTTTTGTCTTCTTCGGTATCGTAAAAGACAACGTATTCCTGGTGCGGATTGCTGGGACGAAGCTCATCATTGTAGAACAATCTGGACGAAATATCGTGCACCGCCTCTTCGATGGCATGGTCGATTGCAATGAAAATACCCGACGAAGATGAAGATGAAGCATCGTTGTTGTTTTGAAAGTTGTTGTTGACTCCATGTAATGATCGTCGCAAATTTCTTCGGTAGGAAGTGGTAGTATCATGCTCTTGCGCATCATGAGAGGATGCGACCACTGCACATACAGGCAACAATACCAAATGCACAGCAAATAATATATTCAGTGCACCCTTCATGGTTGCTTTTCAAGCGAGTTCTTCTTATTTATTACGTAGTCTTAAGTCCACTGTAATGAAAAAAATGTAAAGTAGTATTTTGTTTCTTGTTTTATTCCCTTCTTTCGAATGGTCACAAAAGATCTGTCTAAGAAGTTTAAATTTTGAATTTAAATACTTACGCGAAGACTTTTGTATGACCTAGTAAATAAGTGTGCGAGCTTTTGATCATTGTACGTAACGAGTTGCGGGCAGACTGTAATCATGATACTGTAATCGCCAACCACTCTCCTAGCCAGTGGGTGGCCTATGAAAGTTTTATTTGTGTGGTACTGATAAATATTTAACTTACTATTTTAGAAGTAGGGTACTAAAAATTTGTATAGTCTTATCTTAAGTTGGGACCTCGGACCTCAAATTCTGACCGAGATAAATATTTAGCTTACTATTTTCAAAGTGGAGTACTAAAAGTTTCTA
>Ga0100378_1003526_pt1 | contig 14963 bp, 17 predicted proteins | sample CryGeymeta201502_FD_81535 | JGI IMG/M metagenome (GOLD analysis project Ga0100378, IMG submission 81535) | Groundwater microbial communities from Crystal Geyser aquifers in Utah, USA - Crystal Geyser metaG 2015-02 | ecosystem: Environmental > Aquatic > Deep subsurface > Groundwater | place: USA...
AACCGGAGGCGCTTGCTGGCCCGGCCAGCCGTACACAACGCTCGTGTCTCTGATTTTCAGGTAGCAGTCTTGTTCGCCGGGGGGAATTTCCCCCTGGGCCAGGTCGGCCGGTCCGAGGGAGACGTCGCCGAGGTACAGGTCGCAGGCCCTGATATAATCTTCGGCCGAAAGGGGGTAATACACTTCTTCGGAGTGAAAACGCACCTGGGGAGCGAAAGAGGCTGCTAGTATTTTGTTTCTCCACTCCATAATTATTAAGTTACATCTTTTCTTTAGAATAACAATTAATTGTTCAATTGGCTTTGAGTCTTTTAATTAAGTTGGCAACTTAATTATTTGGTTTGGATTATTTACGCGCTGTTGATTTTTGTCCCGCCGACTTGAGCCCGAAAAATATTAGAAGACTATCTTCGAGAGATTTATAATTTTCTTTGAGTACTTTGTCTCCTGGTGGGTGAACGCGGCGAGGTCGCTGGAGCTGGCGAAACTTCAGAAGAGACTGGATTCGGGGGTGCGGGAGAGAATTCTATTTGGTTTGCCAACCTTGTCGATCTTCTGGTAGCAACTGGACTCCTGGTAGAGGTAGAAGTCGGGATTCTTACAGCGGTTGTTCCTCTGGCAGAAGTTGTCGGATTTCTCGCAGGTGTCGGGCTCTTGGGAGAGGTTCTCGCGGCTGTCGGGCTCCTGGCAGAGGTTCTTGAGCTTCTCGCGGCTGTCGGGCTCCTGGCAGAGGGGACAATTTTTTCCCTTCTTCTGGCGGTCGGCGGAACTATAGGAGGATCGTCATGTTTTTCATCGTAAAAAGGGTTTTCTTCGTCTATAGCGTTCGTAGAATCTTCTATTTCTTCATCAGTTTCATCAATTTCTCTATCTAAGTAAGATTGTAAATATTTTATTTCACTTTTCAGCTTCTCGATAATACCTTCCATTTTTTCCTTTTTGGTTTTTTTCATCCTTCCAGTTTTGGCGTCGAAAAAAATAGAGTAAAAATAATTCTCCATTGCTAATTCCCACAAGCCAGATTCCAGAAGAAAAAGGTAAAATTTCAAAATATTAATATAATTTTCTGCTCTTCCTCTTTTATATCTGGATTCTTTACTGTTGATGTAAAATTTAAAAGGAAATCTCTCGTTCGAGGGTGATATGTACACTCCCTCGTTTAAACCGTTTCCCATCAGTGTATATATCGAGGCTACTCCGTGACAGATCCCATCATCGCCATTGTTAAGTATTTCTCTTTCGTAAGAACCCCAAACTGAACCTGTATTGTCACTGTAATAGTAGTGACCTCCCAAGTTTTCACCCGTTGGTATATCACGATCTATTCTATACCTCGTATATTTTTCTTCTTCAGAGTCCAAGTTTTCGTAATGGAGAGCGTTTTTTTCCTTCAAAGCTTTTGTTCTATCTGTAGCTGCGCAAGCCACAAATTTTACCTTTTTTGGTAACCCCATTTTTTGTAAAATAAACTTTAAAACTTGCATATTGATATATTCCCACATGTTGTTTCTCATTTCTCTGATAAAATGTCGACTGAAATTGTATTCTCCCATATTAGATAAGGTGTCCAACTTTCGTCTAGACTTAGCTTGTTCTTCGCTAGAAGACTCAGTGCGTCTCCTAGTTCTCCTCTCTTCTTTCTTTCCGTCGCTCATTTACAGTGGACCGATTAACAGTAACAACTTTTCTTTTTCTCGGCTGGGTAGTATATCTCCACCGGAGGCGGGTTTTTGTCTTCCGGCAGGCTTCTCCTATAGGCGAGACCTACCCGGGCCGCCTCTTCGAAGAGGGCCTCGACTCCTCTCTGTTCGGAGGCGCTGACCACCCGGTGCTCCAACCCCCGAGCAGCGCACCATTCCAGGGCTTGGAAAAGCAAGACTTTCCGCAGACAGGGACTGCTCTGCACGACGTCGGCCTTGCTTTCCACCACGATGAGGGGGACCTTCTCTCCGGCCGTGGCCCGGAAATTTTCCAGCCACGTTTCCAAGTTGCGGAAGGAAGACTCCTCGCAGGGGTCGTAGACTAAAATCGCGGCTTCGATCCCCCGGTAGAAGATCGTCCCCAGAGAGTGGAACCTTTCCTGGCCGGCCGGGTCCCAGATTTGGACAGAAATAGGAGCCGTTTTCTCCCCTCCTTCTCCCTCTAGCTCTATTGTTTTGGCGAAAAAATCGACGGAGACTGTCGGTGGGGAACGCTCCCTGAATTCTCCGCATATATATCTGCGGATTAGACAACTTTTCCCCACTCCCGAGTCTCCCAACAAGATGATCTTCAGAGGGCCGAACCGGCGGTAGCCGGAAGTGGAGCATAACTCTTTCATCTTTAAGTTCCCTGGGAGTCTTTCAAGCGTCGGCGCTTTGTCTCCAGATCAGGCTGGAGGGAACAGAAGAACATTTTAAGGAAGAAGTGATGTAAGCGTGAAGGTATAATTTTAGGGCAAAATAGAAATAGTATCAAAATATGGGATCTAGATTAAATCCGGAAAGATAATTTAGTGCAGAGCATGCTCCGAAACTTTAACACGTCATAATTGTTGGGTTCCCTCGATAGTCATAACAAAAGATCAACAGCGAATCATTTCAGGTGATTCCGATGGGATTATTAAATTCTGGGATATAGCGTCCGGAGAATGCGTCAAAACTTTAAAAGGTCATACTAATCACATCGAGTCAATAATCATAACAAGAGATCAGCAGCAAATCGTTTCAGTTAGTTCAGATAAGACCATCAAAATTTGGGATATAGCGAGTGGAGAGTGCGTCAAAACTTTGACTTTGTATGTCAATGCCGACAAAAAAGACGACATATACATCACTTCTTTAGCTTTATTCTAACCATTTCACTTATTTCTTGCAAATAGAAATTGTTAATAACAATTTCCCTTCTTAGCCCAGAATTGTAATATGTCGGATGAAATCTGCAGCGTTAAAATTATCTCTGTTTAGCCTATCTCTGAAGTCATCATTGCCTTTTCTGACCCAGAGGATCTACTATCCATTCTCTTGGTTGTTAGAAAGGCGACTTCTTTTCAACGGTTACAATGTAACAAAAGATTGTACTCAGTCGTGAGTAAAAGAAGATTTTAACAGAGAAGTGATTAAAATTAATGACATTTTCAAAGTCTTTCTCTTTAAAACGAGCCGAAGCTCGGATGAAGCGAAGTTTTGTTTTCGGCTAAAGAGCCGGAGACAAAAACTTGCTGACGCTCGAATGAACCGCTGCGAAAAAAGAAGGCACTAGAAATGATTTGTGCTGCCGACCCCTCGCTCCGTATGCATACCGTCAAGACTGTCTGGTTTTGGCTCTTCATCGTGGCCATTCTCCTCCTCATCGCCTACGCCGTGGCTTACGAGACGACCGGGACTCTCAACGCCCAAGGCGTCAAAGTTTACCCCTGGTGGGTTTGGGGGCTCCTCGGCGTCGCGATTTTCTTCCTCGCCATCGCCTTCATCTTCATGATTGTCGGCCTGGTCCGGGAGAACCGCCGGCTGAAAGCCGCCTGCGCCTTGGCCGAGAGCCAGCAATTCCGAGACGCTGCCCCCCAACCCGGCTGCCACACGCCAGCTGGGCACCCAGCTGCCGCTCACTCGGCGACCGGTTACCCTGCAGCCGGTCACTCGACGAACGGTCTCCCAGCGGCCTGCCAGAAGGAGACTCTCTTAATTTCCACCGAAATTCTTTCCCCCGCGTCCCCCGGGGTGGCTGTCCGCCCGCCCCAAAACGCTCCGCAAAGCAATATAGCTTCTCTCCGTTTCGAGTAGAGAAATCGTCCGTAAATCTGGAGGAGAAATTATCACCGCGCAGAGATGAGGACGGGGAACGGGCGATTTCTCTCTTTTATTTCTAAAATAAAAGAGTGAATCTTCCCTAATTGAGTAATTATTTTACCATCCCCGCTGCAAAGATGTCGAAGTGCGACAAATTTCTCTCGAATTGCAAAGACAAGTACCATCTCAACAATTACTTGGTGCGAAAAAATTTCGTCAAAAATCTTACTTATAAAACTTTCTCCGACCCTCTCCCCTTTCCTTATGAAAGCTTTGACGGACAACCTTCTACCCCTTTCATTCTTTTCATTCTGCAGGAGAACTATTTAGAAGAAATAGTAACAAATTCTTTGAAAAAATGGGGTAATCACGAGGGACTTAGTTTCGAATTGGCGCAAAGAATGCTTAAATACGTTTTGTTCAACTACAAATTAGAAAGCGGGTACGTAAATTTAATAATAACATGCTTTTACCGTCGTGACCTGTTGAATTACTTTCTTTTTCAAGAGGTGATCGAGTGGGATCATCGCCCCTTGGACAAAGAAAGTGCAATATACAGTTACTATTTCTCTCCGGATACACAGAGGAACCCCTTATTATTTTCACCCTTGGAATTCGCCTGCCTTATTGATAAATACTCTTTAGTTAGAGAACTGATGCGCTTGGGTGTTAAACCAAACTCTTACATTCTTTACCCTCCGGCTCTTATCGCCAACCGATACTCTTTCCGTTCCCTTATCCCTCTTTGCCAAGCCGGAGCCAACATTGAAGATAAGCTGTTTCTGTCCCAGCCCAAGCCTGAACCTCTCCCGATAGAACAAACATTGTATCACCAGATGCCCGATGAGCATATAGAAACGATGCTTAGCGCTGGAGCAGGATTCGGAAGAATTCTCGAATTTACGGCAACTTCGTATAAAGACGAGACGAGAGAAAAAAGATTCGATTTCTTGCTAGAAAAGGGAGCTAGAATTACTCTTAGAGGTATCAGAATGATCTTGACCTGTAAAAAAGATAGTTTGGACGAAAGAAGTCACTGGATTTACCGGAAGTTCGGAAACGACGAATGGAGAAATCTCCTGGCACTCCTCCCTCTGCAAGCGGCTACGAAAATACCCGCCTGCAGACTTGCTTACCTCCAAGAGGTAGAAGCGGCAAAAGCGGCGGAAGGGAGTGAAGATTCGGAGAGAGGGATAAAAACTTTTCTCTCTCGGGTGGAAACATTTAGAATTAAGTTGATCAAGTACGCGACTTCTTTTTACTACAAGCCTGGAGGGCCTGGGTCCCTCCAGGCCAGGGAGAATTTTTACTCCGTTTCGAGGTTCTCGAACTGAGGGGAACGGATATTTCTGCTGACGGCGACAAATTGAAAAATATAATAATCATTCTTCCCTTTAGACTCCGAGCAGATGTGTTCACTTTACAAGACTTTCGAATTTTTTCGCCAAGAAGCTATGGAATTATGGTTGTCCGGAAAAAAGAAGGAAATGCTTTCCTTACAAACCAATTACATGTGGGCCCTCAAGTTTTCGGACGAAAACGAAGAAAATGCTTACGCCGCTCTCAGGGTAGGAAAACAAGATCTTCTCTTCGAAGCTCTCGATAAAGGATTCCAGCCTCAGCCCAGATTATGTTGGGGCTTTTCTCCCTTGGAGATGGCTTGCCTTAACAAGGACTCGCATCACCTTGTTGATTTGCTCCTCGACTACGGAGCAAACCCCAACCATTTCCTGACCGTCCCACCCTTGGCCTTAATGTCGATTCACTTCGCCTTCGACACGGAAAATGACTACAACTCAAACTACAAAGTTGTCACTAGCCTCGTTCGCGCGGGAGCCGATCCTGAGGCCTCAGGGTATTTTTCTAATTTCGGCAAGCCTTTGCTCCTCGGCTATCAAATCGCGGAAGCTCAGTCTCTAGCGAAAGAAGCGATCTCTCCGGTCCCGAAGCGAGGATTGAGGACGGCAGAAATGTCTTTCCTTATGAGCGAGGAGACTCAAGAAGAGCCCCCGCGAAAACGCCAAGTCTCCGCTTGGCGTTGATGCGTCAGCGATTTTTTGCGCTGTTGATTCGTCGTCGACTCCCACATTTTGCGCCGGGCGCAAAATGGCAGGCCGCTCTGCTCCCTCTCTTCGAAAAACCGACACCCACTACTACGACGACAAACTACAGGGGGTAGTTTCCACCCCCCGCTTTGCGGAAGAACTGGCTCTGGTCAGGGGGTGGGGGCGGGAGGAAAAGAGAGAGAGACTCGCCGCCCTCGCTTCGCGCCTGGAAAGGGGGTGTTCGGAAATCAGGGGGGCTGAGAAAGAAACCGCCCTCCACTTTTTCCGTCTGATCGTCAGGGACGCCGGGACTCCCGCCAACTACGAGGCTGCGACCAGACTGCGAGCGGAAGATCTTCTCTTGATGGTCTCCAGGAGAGAGGGGGAAAATCTAGGGCAGGTCTTGGCCCAGCAGCTTTTAGATATGAGATCTGGGAGTTGCCCGCAAGGAAGGACTCACCGCCTCTTGCAGGTAATTTCGGCTTTCGACGTCTAGCCATCTTCATTTTTCCCAAAAATGAAGGCTACTCCCGCTTCTTTTCGCCCTGGAGTAGGTAAAGGGTGGTGGGGCTGGCGGTGAAGAAGTGGATCCAGCACATCTCCAAGAGATACTCTGCGTCCTTCTCCTCCTCCGCCCGAACCCCGACGTCCAACGCGTACATGTCCAGGGCGCAATGATCGAAGATTGTTTCGAAGGAGCGGCGGGCGGCCGAAGGGTCGGTTCCTTGGTCGAAAAGCAGAGTCAAATGCTGGTGGGCGAGGACAACACAGTCGTAAAATTCTCGCAAAGTCCTCTGGTCGACGTTTTGCTTGTCACGCAATAAAACGGACAAAGAGTTGAATTTTTGCAGTAAATACGGAGGGTAATATTGGTCCATGAGTTCGAGCAGGAGTCGATAAAATAAATCGGAAATTTATTTTATCAATTTGCTTGAAGAAAGGAGAGATTTTACGAGTGAAAAATTCAAAGTGTTGTTGGCAGAAGAAAACTTTTCTCCGAGGTATTTCCGGGGATAATATTTTTACGAAAAATTAACGTCGCAAAAAACTTTTTACCACCAAATGGCGACCACCGAAGACATCCTTTACAACCGCCGAGCGAATACACGCCGAGACTTAATGGAGTATCTTTCTTCAGCCCCTTTCGACGAGACGGGAGGCGACAGTGCTTCTATCCGAAGATATCTCGGCTTGTTCGACGAGGGGACTTTGACCGAAGGCCTATTTCTTCTGGTCGACGTATTAAACCCCCATTTTCTTTCTGACATGGAGATGAACGAACTTACCGGAAGAGAGTACACGATAGCCAAAATTTTGATCGAACTAGGAGCTGACCCCGAAATGAGAAATTCACAATTTCTCTTAGCGGAAGAAATGGCTTCCGATCGGGAGGGTAATTTAAGTCCTTTGGGAAATTATATCCGCAGTATTAGATTGAAGATGAGGCAAAAACTCCCGGGCCGGAGATATGATCGCGGAGGGGAAGTTCAGCCGTTGAGGAGCTCCAGGAAGTACCAGGAAGATTGGGCCAACAGAGAATATTATAACTTGGGAGGATACGACGACGAAGAAATGGTGTGAAGATATTTTGACGAAACGGTGAGAATTCAAGTATTTAATACTTGAATAGGACTAGTCGTTTAGCTCGACTTCGTGTACAGTGTAGCTTTTCACATTTTCTTTGCCGGCTACATGCCATTTTTTCACAGTCAGCTCGCCTTCATCCGAAAATATTACTTGAAGGTCTTGTATTACAGCGGCAGATTTGATAAAATCTTCACTAGCGAGGAAAGTCTTCACGCATTCCGAACTGGCTATCTGCCACATTTTCACACTTGTCTTGCTGATCGAAAATATGTGCTGCTGGTCTTCCGCCACGAACACCAAACTGACGGAATCCTCGTGGCCTGTAAAAGTTTTCACCAGTTTTCCCTTGGATATGTCCCACATTTTGACAGTTTTATCTTCGCTAGCCGAAAATAGATACTGCTGATCTTTTGTGATGGCTAGCGAGGTGACTACATTCGTGTGCCCGGGGAAAGTTTTTATCAGCTCTCTTTGCGGTGTAAATTGCCACATTTCCACAGACCAGCCCCAGCCGATTTCAAACGTGTGTTTGAAATCTTCTGTGTGAATTGTCTTTTTGACGTCAGAAAGTTTGCGAGTGGTAAAGCTCTTTACTAGTCGGCCTGTGGCTATATGCCATATCCTTATGTTATAATCTTCATCGGATATAATTATGTACTGCTGATCTTCCGTCAACAAAATAGTGTTAACATTTCCGCTGTGACCAGAGAAAGTCTTCACTAGTTTTCCAGTTACTACATCCCACACTCTTATTCTTTTGTCATCGCTAGCCGAAATCACATGCCTTTGTTCTTTCGTCGTAACAAACGATGTGATCAGACCCTTGTGTTTAGCCAAAGTTTTCACAATTTTTCCTGTGAATATATCCCATACTTCTATCTTTTCGAATCTAGCCAAAAATAAAAGCTTCGGATCTTCAGTTAAGACTAAAGATTGAAAAGAGTTCCTTAGATCGGAGAAAGTATTAACTACCTGGCCACTAGTTATATCCCATATTTTTACCGTCTGATCGTCACTAGCGGAGATTATTTTCAACCGGTCTTCTGTTACAAATAAAGATTTGACGGATCTTTTATGTCCAGAAAAACTTTTCACTATTTGTCCGGTCGAAATATTCCACATTTTAATTGTCTTGTCCCGACTGCCTGAAAATATATACCGACGATCAGCAGATATAACTACCGTGGTGACCCAACCCTCGTGACCGGTGAAAGTTTTAATATTTTCCCCTGTAGACACATCCCACATTTTTATTGTCTTGTCGCGGCTACCCGAAAATACGTACATATAATCTTCTTTTTCTTCATCAACAAAATTGGCTTTTTCACCCCGTTGATTTGGGGGCGAAAAACAGCCCGTCTCATCGAGAGCGAGTGAATTAACACAACCTATATGACCAGAGAAAGTTTTGACACATTTTCCCGTGGACACGTGCCACATTTTAATCGTCCGGTCCTCGCTTGCTGAAAATACGCGCTGTTGATCTTTTGACAGGACTACCGCGGTGACTTCTTTTTTGTGACCGTGCAAATATTTTACCGAAACTTTTGAATAAGAAGAGATGTCTTTTAGATCAAGCTGCCATACTTTAACAAAATTTTTCTCGCACTCTGAAATTATATATTTGTTTTCTTCGTCGCTGGCTGAAAACTTTGGATTGGGAAAGCCTGCATTTTTTGGTGTTAAAAATACTTTTCTTTCTTTCTCGCCCATCTTGTCCTCAACTTTTATATTTATTCTTTCGGGTTCCGAGTTTTCCAAAAGCTTGAGAAGATTCTCTTCATTGTTAATTTTTAGACTGCTTTGCTCAACATCAAAACTGCCGGGCGTTGGAAGATTGAAATCGCCGGCTGATAAGAAATCAAAATCAGCAAGTAGACTTGATTTCCTGCCAGCGGACTTTGAAACATCAGGATTGCTCGCCATCAAGAAATCAAGGTCATCCGACGATAGGTAATCGAAAGGCACAGCCTTTGGGACCCCAAAGGTGGTAGTCTTCAAGAAATCAAAATCTCCCGCTTTTAGATCGTCGAGATTGCCCGCCGACAGTGACTCGATCTCCCCCGGGTTCGAAATTTCAGTATTTTTGAGAATTTCTCTCCTAGGATCCAACTCTATCTCATTTTTGCCATCAGTCTCTTTCTTTTCTTTCTCCTCTTCCGTCAAGTAACTTTGTCTTCGCCAGTAAAATTCCCAAACCACCAGACGGAGAGTTTCCTTGTCAAAGGAAAAGAATTCTCCTCTGGAACGGTTAAATTTGAATTTCTGATGAAACTCGTCTTCGACCGCCTTGCCCCCAGGGCAAGTGGCCAAGCAGGTCAGCTGACGAGAATTTCCGGTTTGCAGTTGTTTCAAGCGACGAGCTGTGTTATTGGTAGTCCCTATTTTATAAACTCCGCTACTTTCCCTGATTAGGTAGACTTGCTCAGGGGCCGAGATTTCTTTCGACAGGTCGGAGAAAAGGGTCAAAGGGGAGCAGCAAGCGCCGACCAAAAGCGGAGAAGCGGAGAATATTTCGATTTCCCTTTCCAGCGAAATATTCGACTCTTCTGAGTTTCCGCCGAGGGAAATCTGGATGTGGAGTTTGAGCAACATTTCGTCCCCCACCGCTATTTTTTCCGGTCAGTAAAACCACTTTGGAGTTAGAGCGACCGCTTCGCGGTGAAGATGCTTACGACATTCGACAACTTCACGGGGAAATTCAACTCCTTTTGAGCGAAAGCGTGTTTTTATTTTGCTCTGTTAGAGCAAAATAAAAATTCAACTCCTTTTGAGCGAAAGCGTGTTTTTATTTTGTTCTAACAGAGCGAAATAAAAATTCAACTCCGTCGGAGCGTCACTCTTTCTTCCCCTAGAACGAAACAGACTACTAACATTTCAAAAATGTTATCGAAAGATTTAAATTAGACGAATAATACCCGGAAAATTACCAGTTTATTTGTTCTCATTGGTCCATTTCATCATCATCGTCTTCTTCGTCTTCGAAGCGGCGGTATTTCCAGGGCGGCAAAATATCTTTGCGAACTTTCGCCTGGTAGTCGGGATAATTACTTCCGTCTCTCCTTTCAGCGGCGTTGTTCATCCTCAACTTCCGGATATAATATCCCAAGGGCCCCATCCTCCCTTCTTCGTCCAAATTGTGCAGCTCTGGTATTCTTTTTTCTACCTCTTGCTCCGGATCGGCTCCCAACTCTATCATCATTCTGGCGATGTCGTAAATGTACGTCGGGGGGAATTGTGAGAAGGCCCTATTATCTACTGCGACTCTTCTGGCCAAAAAAGCTAAACCCATAGTCAAAGCTTGCGGGTCAAATTGGCGTAGTAGAAGATATATATCTCTTTTGTCACCGCCGGTGTTGTAGTTTGAGGCCACATCCAAATAACGGTGAAGATTCCAGTAATTAGGCGGTTGTATTCCGTCTAAGATTTGCTGGAGGAGGTTCTGTTCAAAATTCATTTAAGTCGGGGAAAATAAATTTCGTTAGAAATTTTCATCTGAGCTTTCAGCTCAAATTTAGGACAGGAGAGCTGCTAGCGGCCATGTCTTTCTCCAAATTAAGTTGGTAAAACATCGGGTGATTGTTCGGGTTCCTCTCTTGGAAGTAGACGAGTCTCTTCATGCCCAGAGACTTACCCAGAGCGGGGCAAACTTGGCCTTTGACTTTCGAGCGAAAGACGAGGGCCAAACTTGCCCCCTGCCTTTCTAGCACCACGATCTCTCCGTGTAGGACGAGATAAAAGTAGCCCTCCTCGTCCGCTCCCACGAACAAGCTCCCGGGGTAATTGGCCAAGACCCGGCTATCCTCCGGCTCCTCGAGGGGGGAAGATAAAGCGTAAAAAACTCCCTGCCTTTCGACTACCAGGCCTCCGTCGAGGCTCAGGGCCGAAGAATAGTCAGGCATGCTTTTGACAACGGCAAGGGTGTCTGCCCGCAGGACGAGAGTGCCCATGCCTCCGACTACTAAAAAATCCCCCCTCAAGGAGAGGAAAGACGCTTGGCCGAAGAAGTGGAAAGGGACGCTTATCACTCTGTCTCCTGCCTCCCTGACCACGCGGTAGTAAACTGAGCGATACAGATTTTTTAGCGTCACCATGCACAACCTATAAGTGACTTTCGGATCTTGTATTTCCACCGACTGAATTACTTCGACTGACTCGAAAGAAGTTTCTTTCCACAACTCTCTCAGCATTTCCTCCGCTAGGCTCCGGGCCCAGGGGTGCGCTGAAAAGTCTCCTTCCGACAGAAGAGCTGTTTGGGGCTCTCTTTCGGGTAAAAAGGGGGTCAAAGTTATATTCTTTCCGTTGGTTAGCGTGTTAGAAAAGAAGGATTCTTCCGTATTTGCCATCAAGAGTTAAATAGCAAAATGTTTATTTATATATTCAATTTGTAGAAGACCGTAAAGCGTTATCTTTTAACGGAAATTTTTACTTGAGAATGTAATTATAAGTTCATAAATTGTGATATTGAAAATACGCCTTTGGTGTATTTTTTCTTTTTTCTTTTTATTTTAGTTTGTTTTAGTTTGTTTGGGCGCTGGAATTTCTTGGGTCATTACCAAGGGGCTTTGTCAACAACATCTCCTTTGTAGTTAAAAGTGATCAAGTTTAACTCCACGATAAAAATGACCCTGTCATACTCCATAGAAAAAAACGAACTCTAACGTAACGATTGAAACTAAAAGTATTAAAAATATGCAAATCTCCGATAACGATCAAGAAATTATTGCTCGAAAGGTGAAGAACAAAATAAACACCGTCTTGGACGATTGAGACTACCCAAATATCGAAGAAATGCAGAGACCTTCGCGATTATAGTACCCAAGGTCTCCCAATTCTGGGAAAAACACTAATGTGCCATAACGAGTATCGAACTCTTGTTTCTTGTCTGCCATCGAGATAAATCACTATCTAAAAATGAACTTTTTTCTTTCAATTTTCTGTTAAAGAAGTTGAGTTCTTCGCTATCGGTTCGGCGCAAAACGTCACTCCTTTTTAGCAACGGCAAAATTTTCCCCGTTGCAGATTTGAACAGGAAGTAATTTAACTTCTTATTAGAAACCGCTATTTTTGTGCTCAAGTTAACAAAATAAAAACACAACTTCGTTATTAGCAGCATGTTTTTAGCGGCAGCAAATTTCTCCACCGGAGAAATCATTTTTTACAAACCATATAGTAGAACAATGGAATGTTAACACTAGGATCGTGGAATTCTCTTTCTTGGAAATCGATGATTGTTTTAAACATCTCCATGGGGAATTTCCCGTAAGTGTCAAAGCAAAGGTTCAAGGCCAGCAAGCTAAGATAGACAGCTACACGCTGGTTTTCCTCGACAGTGTAAACGATTTCCTTCGTTGAAGCTGGATCGTACCTTTTCAAGTTGAAAGCGCGCCCCATGGGCATGTAAAACTCTCCGTAAGAACTAACGGAAACTTTGACGCCTTGGTACTTAGGACTTATAGATTCCATGTACTTTTTTGAACAGAAACCCACGCTTACTCTGTCGACTGTTTCTTCTCTTTCACCCACACAGTTACCTTCACGAAGAATTTTGCTAGCCTTTTTCTTCTGCTTCTTTTTCTCTTTCATCAAGAGGTTAGAAAAAGAAGGCGTTTCGAAGTAGTTAATAGGGCCAGTTAATTTTTCCACCAGGGCAAAATCAAAATCCTTTCGTAAACAAGAAGCCATCTGCAAAATGTTGGTAGCTATCTGGAAATTTTTATTCTTGATAGCGAGAGCGAGATGAAACTCTGTAGCTTTGACTTTTGCTTTCCCGATTAATTGGTAGGAAGAATAATTTCCATCATGGCAAGCAATACACAGCAAATCCGAAGAATTGCTAGTAGAATACCGGCTGTCGATATAAACGGGTTTCTTGGCTGGTTTATCAGCTAAATCTAGACATTCGAAAAATTTACTATCGTAAAAGATATCCGATACATATTCGTATTCCCAGGGATCATTTTTGCTCAGATAAAAACGAACAACTTCGATAGAGCCGTGCAAAAAAGCCATTTTAAGACGTTCTTCTTTCAGAAAGTCGGGCCAGAGGGAGTGGAAAATTTTAACAACATTTATCTTGTCGAAGATGCAAGAATTACGCAAAATAGTTGCCAAAGTTTCTTCGCTTAAAAATCCGGAGGAAATAAACTTGGAGAAAAATATCCCCGAAACTATATTTTCTGAAAGGACGATAGTTTCGATGTTATAACTACTCAAAGACTGATTTTCTACCCTATTTTTCAAGATATTTTTAGCTAGCTCGTAAAAATTCCTCAAAAAAGTCTTGATTTGGTTACTCCTCGTTTTGCTGGCCCCGGAACAGGCAGACATCAAAGCTTTATGGATAAGGTCTTCCATCAAGAAATCGTTTTTCTCCAAGTAGAAGAAAAAAACTCGAAAAGAACCAGTTAAAAAGGCTAACGAGAGACGTTCGTCTTTCATCAAGTCAGGTCTAACGGTGAAAAACTTTTCTGCGATTTGCAAATTGTTCTCTTTGCAAGCTCGGTTCAGAACTTTGGACAAAATTTCCTCGCTTAGAAAGTTGGAGGAAATTAGTGGTGAAAGTTCTTCCAAAGATTGGTAAAGAATATCTATTTCTGATGCGTTGAAAGTCTGTTCTACGGTTTTGTCTTCCATAGTCGGTGAGTTAAATAGTAAAAACATTTTTTATTTCTTCAATTAGTATAACCTTTAAAATGTTCGTAGAGAGGACCCGGAAAGTATTCATTGTCATCAAAAAGATTTCTATTACTTTCCACCAATTTGATATTTTCTTCGTTATGTTCACCGGTGAAAATAGTAAGTATTTCAGCGTCTAGCTCTGAAACCGGCATGTATATAAATCGAGGTTTATGGTATGAAGATAATTAACTTCTTTTTTCAACAAATGAAGGAAACATTTGAGCCGGAAGCTCAAATGTAGAAATTTCTTTCCACAATTTTCTTAGCATCTCCTCCGCTAGGCTCGGAGCCCAGGTGCGTTGGAAAGTCCCTTTCGGACAGAAGATTTTTTTGGGCCCTCTCTCGGTCAAAAACCTTCATTGAAGGTCTTTTTGGATTTTTGATTTTTGTTTGTCGAGTGGAAACATCTTACTTTCATCTAAAGTAAAGGTTCCGAGATTTGTTTTTCTTGGAACGTATCTTCTGATTACGTGGAACGATTTGTTCTCTTTTTTGGAAAGGACTTTTCTTATAATTCTCACCGGAAGCAAGACCAAGAATGTTATTCGAAGTTGTAGATTGAATACGAGGATCCCAACGCAGAGGAAAATCTTCTTCAACACGGTTCGAATAGCGATCATCCGAACCCCAGGAAAATTCTATAGGGATCCCCAAGTTTTATAGATAAGATCGCAGACCATACTTTTATACAAGCAGAAATAACAACAACACAAAAAAAATCGCTTTTCTTTAGCAAAAGCCTTAATTTTTTCCATACTGTACAAAAGCACTTTGCATCGGGCGTCTTCAACTCTGAACTTATCGTAGATACTTTCCATAAAATCGAAAGAGCGAGCTTCTTCTTTTTCACATAATATACGATCTTCCCAATTCTTTTCGCTGA